>Ga0210019_1000689_pt1 | contig 41006 bp, 36 predicted proteins | sample CryGeyCG2114_020_2_FD_183969 | JGI IMG/M metagenome (GOLD analysis project Ga0210019, IMG submission 183969) | Groundwater microbial communities from aquifer - Crystal Geyser CG11_big_fil_rev_8/21/14_0.20 (SPAdes) (version 2) | ecosystem: Environmental > Aquatic > Deep subsurface > Groundwater ...
CGCAGAGGGACGAAGTAGCAATCGCGGCGTGGAACATCATTGAGATTACCACGAGGCGCGGTGTTTTGCCTCTCGCGACCAATGCGGTGTTGGTCGGGTAGTTTGTTCCTTCAATCGGCTTTTGAGCGTGCGCCTACAAGCACGCTCTTTTTGTTATCCAAATCTAAATGAGAGTTTGTTTGAAACCACCAAGGTGCTCGTAGGCTTTGGGGGTTACTCGCCGGCCACGGGGAGTGCGCTCGAGAAGGCCGAGCTGGATGAGATACGGTTCGTGGACGTCTTCGATAGTTGCTTCTTCTTCGGAGAGCGCCGCGCCGAGAGTGTTTAAGCCTACAGGGCCACCACCAAACTTATCGATAAGCACCGTGAGTAGAGCACGGTCGGAGGGATGAAGGCCGAGCTCATCCACACCGAGGAGTTTGAGCGCTTCAATAACCGCCTCTTGCGTAAGAGCGCTTCGTTTTACCTGAGCGAAGTCGCGAGCACGTTTCAAAAGATAGTTTGCGGTACGGGGTGTAAAACGACTACGTATTGCAAGTTCTTTCAGTGCACCCGCTTGTGATTCAACACCGAGAATTTTTGCTGAGCGTTCAAGAATCTTTTCTATTTCTTTATCAGTGTAGTATTCAAGTCTAAAGGTTCCACCCGAGAAGCGGGAGCGAAGAGGGGAGGAGAGCATAGAGACACGTGTCGTCGCGGCGATAAGAGTGAAGGCGGGAAGCTCAAGCTGGACGGTGCGAGCACTTGGGCCCTTACCGATAATGATATCGAGTCGCCCCGATTCCATCGCGGGGTAAAGGATTTCCTCAATTTGTTTTCCTAGTCGGTGAATCTCGTCAATAAAAAGAATGTCACCGTTCTCAAGGTTCGTGAGTACCGATGCGAGGTCGCCGATCTTTTCAATCGCCGGACCTGAGGTCATTTTAATCTGCGCGTTCATCTCTTTGGCGATAAGATGAGCGAGCGTTGTCTTTCCGAGACCTGGAGGGCCGTAGAAAAGGAGATGTTCGGGGGCATGATTACGTTCTTTGGCGGCGGTGAGAAGTATCGAAAGATTTTCCTTTATATTTTCTTGTCCAATATATTCATCCCATGCGGATGGGCGTAACGCTTGGTCGAGAAAGGTATCATCAGGTGGTGCTTCGCCTTCTTTTGCTATTTTTCCTGCTGGTTTCTGTGAAGACATGACCTCATTGTAAACCGAGCTCCCCGCTTTGACCACAGGGAGGTTCTCTACTACCGAAACAAGGGAAGGGTTGTCCGCGAAGGACTATATCCAGAAAGGGGGTTGACACTGAAAGCTTTCCATGCTAAGCTATTAGCACCATAGGATTGTGTATATCCTATGGCGTTTTTTGTAAATAAAAAAGACGAGATACCTTATCTGAGGTTTCCGTCTTTTATATATCGAGTGAATGAATCTCTAAGCGATCAATCCGTTTGCGCGGATCCAAACACTTTTCCGAGGTTGTGCTGGAATTCGTTTCGGCGAACCCTCTGCCACTTCCCTTAGGTCCCGTGTTAACTTTTAGTACCAGTATTAAGAGGCGATTGCTTAGAGATTCATTTTCTCGATTGTGTGAAAGTAAAAAACAGCTTGTGCCTCGCATGAGCTGTTCAACTACCGCACTGCCAGCAAGCTGACGGGCATACCGCCGTCATTGCTGACGGCGGTAGTTGATTTTCTTATCTCATACTACTCGCTCTTCCGTGTTGCGCAATGGGAATAAACTAGCGGGTCACTGATACACATACTCGTCAAACCAGTGGTGTAATGCGTTGACGATATTACTTTGTGAGGTCTACTACACGCTCGAGTTCTTCGAGTGACGTAACCCCTGAAAGGACCTTCAAAACACCATCTCCAGCCATGGTGGGGATACCTTGTCCTGCTGAGGCGGCGATGATTTCACGTTCGCTTGGGTTTTGTTCCACTGCTTTTTCAATGTTGCTGTCGGTGAGTATCGCTTCGTAGACACCGATACGTCCTTTGTACCCTATGTGGTTACATTTTTCACAGCCTTCTTTGTTTGCAATCCACCACTTGTCCTTTTGTTCTGGAGAAATAGTCGGCGGGAGCTGTGCAAGTACCGCTTCAATCTTTGCTTTTACACCTTCTGGAATCATTTCTTCTTTCTTGCAGAACTCACAGAGTTTGCGAACGAGACGCTGTGCCATCGTAAGGTTAATCGCGGAGGTAATGGTTTTCGCGTTCGCATTAAGGTCGATGAGACGAGGGAAGGTACCCGCGGCGTTGTTGGTGTGAAGCGTTGAAAAGACGAGGTGGCCGGTAAGAGCTGAATTGATGGCGATTTCTGCCGTCTCGCTGTCTCGAATTTCACCAACCATAATCACGTCAGGGTCTTGCCTAAGGGCGGCACGGAGGCCGTTGGCAAAGGTGTATTTCTTCTCCGGTTCTACCTGTGTCTGGGTAATACCTTCGAGGTGGTATTCTATAGGGTCTTCGATGGTGATAATTTTCACGCCCGGGACGTGAATTTTACGAAGGAACGCATACAGGGTCGTCGTTTTTCCGCTCCCTGTCGGTCCCGTGGTAAGGAGCATGCCGTTCGGCTTTTCGATTTCGTGCATGATGACTTCAAGGAGGTGGGGGTGCATACCAAGAGATTCGAGTGGAACTGAAATCGATTTAGGGTCGAGAATACGCATAACGATAGATTCGCCGTACGCTCCCGGGAGCATTGATGTACGAATTTCAATACTGGTGTCGTGGAGGTTGACGCTAATACGTCCGTCCTGTGCCGACTCGTGGACATTAAGCTTGAGTCCGGACAGAAGTTTGATACGCGAATTCATGAGCTTGTACGTCGTATTGTCCAGACGAAGTACTTCTTGAAGGATGCCGTCGAGACGGAACCGAAGTTGTACAAACGTTGCCTCCGGTTCGATATGAATATCCGATGCGCCGATGGCGATGGCAGTTCCGAGAATAATCTCAACGAGGCGGGAGACGCGATTCTGTTGTTTTGAGTTTACTACCTCTTCGATCTGCGGAATAGCTCCTTGGAGGTTTTTCGTGGCGGTAGCAACCTCAGCAACAGCAGAAGAACCGATTTCAACCGTACCCGCAGAACTTTCGGTTGCGTGAGATATTTCGGCGAAATGTTTCCAGACCTTCTCTAGGCTCCGAGTCGAAGCCATGTATACCGTGACGATATAGCCTGCTTTGGTGAGGTTCTCGATTGCGAGCCGGGTCTCCTCCGTATCTGGAGAAAAGACAGCGACATTTATCTTCTTACCGGTGATTCCGAAAGGAGCAATCTTTGCCAATCTCGCCTCTGTTTCGGGGACGAGGCGGAGAGCGTCGTTTTCAATAGGGAGGGGAATGAGGTTGATATATGGAATCTCGTGGCGCTCAGCCAAGAGTTTAATCAGTTCTTCTTCCTCTATCTGCCTTATTTCGGCAAGCTCTTTTTTCTGTTTGTCGTCGTCGAATGTGGCCATATTCAGCAATTGTATCACAATTGCTGAATGGAACATGAAGCATGGAACATGAAATACGAGAAAAGGGAAGGATGTGATATGCTTTTTGCATGCAGTCAAAAACAGCCAGTATAGAGGATTTTCAGAAGGTAGCCCGAGACTTTGCGGGGAAGGTGACACCTGTTCCTGGTAGGGCTACTGTTATTGGTCTGTACGGAAATCTTGGGGCGGGAAAGACAACCTTTGTGCAGGCGGTCGCCAAAGCTCTCGGAGTTATAGAAACCGTCAACAGCCCCACCTTCTTGATTTACAAAACCTACAACCTACAACCTGCAACTAACAACAGAGGATTTGGGAAGTTGGTGCATATCGATGCTTACAGACTCAAAGGTGCCGATGAACTTCGCCAGCTTCGCTTTGACGAACTGCTCCCTGACCCTAAAAATCTTATTCTTATCGAATGGGCCGACAAGGTCTCAGATATTTTACCTCCCGACCACACAAAGCTCTCTTTTGAGTTTGTAGACGATACGACCCGCACGATTTCTTTTTCGTAGAAAAGCTTTCTCCTCCTACTCTCCTTGCTACAAAATCCCCCTTTTATTTACGGCCGTAAATAAAAGGGGGATTTGGCAAGAGTGGATAGGCTCTTAGGAAAGGGGGAATGAAGGTGGTGGTTATTCGGCTCATTTTTCCGTAGGAACGACACGGGGGCTTCACTGCTAGTTAGCATCGGAGAAGACTGATTCTTGTCCCACGCGGTATTAAATGATACGTTTCTGTCATGTCGATCACTCTCACTGTGGCTGAAAAAAAGGTTGCCGGAAAGTTAGCCGGTATAAAAGAGAAGTCCGGCTCCCACTCGCCGAGCCCCGCAATGCTGTCTGGTGTAGGCGTCATCGTCCGGCATGACTTTTGTTATCTATCCAATCCGCATGCCACGGACCTGTTTCTGAAGCGATGGAGGAAGGACTTTTCGCGCGAAGCGAAGCTCCGTAATCTCGTAGAACTGTACCCATCGCAGAATCGGGCGTTGGCGGAAAAGGTGGGGGAGATGGTCAACGTATCTTCAGGACATATATTCGTAGGTAATGGCGCCACGGAAGTCATTCAGGCGGTCCTACACAATTTCACCGAGAAAAAGATGCTGGTGCCGGTCCCGACGTTCTCGCCATACCTTGAATTCGCACCGAAAAGTGTTCGTGTCATACAGCATCAGCTGGAGAAGACTGATCTATTTAGGTTGGACCTACACAAACTGCTTGCGGAGATACGAAGGGAAAAGCCCGATACGGTAGTCATCATCAACCCCAATAATCCTGAGGGTGGTCTTGTCAATGCAAATGATTTGCATTTATTCTTGAAGCGGCTACGGGGCGTTGAAACAGTGATTGTGGATGAAAGCTTTATCCATTTCTCAGGGCGGAAGATTGAAAGCATTGCTCCGCTGGTGAAGAAATACCCGAACCTCATTGTTATCAAGAGCCTTTCAAAAGATTTCGGTATCGCAGGGCTCCGACTCGGCTATGGGGTCATGAGCGAGAAGCGAGTATCCGCTTTACTGGAGCGGGGATATCTCTGGAATGTATCGGGTTTTGGGGAATATTTCCTAAACCTACTGAACAACAAAACTTTTCTAAAAGAATATGAACAGGCTCGGCTCCGCGCGATAGAGGAACGCGATGCGTTTTTTACAGAGCTTCAAAAGATACGCACGATCAAAGTATATCCAAGCAAAGCCAACATGTTCCTTATGGAGCTTTTGGACGGCTCTAAGGCAAGCGATCTCTCCGTCCGTCTCTTGGTTCGGCACGGTATCTACATCCGCACCTGTTACGACAAAGTCGGCCTCAATGGCGAATTCATCCGCATCGCGTCACGCACGACAACAGAAAACCTGAAATTGATCGGCGCGTTAAAAAATATCTTACCCGAATAATTCAGAATGGCTTCCGATATCAACGACTGAAAGTGTGTTTTGTAAGAGCCTATCCACTATCTAATGCCTAGCTGAAATGTCCAAAATTCGTTGCGAAAATTGCGTATTTTGAGGAAGCATATCGAGCGACCTGATTTTTAACGACTGAAAGGAGTATAAAAATGGAAGTACTCCTGTGGTGATACGCTGACGAAAAAGACGCAATTTGCAGCAGAATTTTGGACATTTCGGCAGGCAAGCTATGTTTTTCTTGATAAAATGCGGTTAGATAGTGGATAGGCTCTTAGTGCTATAATAGAAAGATGGCAAAACCAACCTCAAAGACCCCCTCAAAACAAACAAATCAGACGACTATCACTCCCCTCAATCCCCATTCTAAACCCGCCCGAACGACGGTTCAGTCGGGCGGGGAGATGGGAAGAAGGAGCGAAGAAAAGGAGGAGAGGAGAAAAGACGCTATCCCGAAAAAGCTCGTCCTGATAGACGCGCACGCGATACTCCACCGCGCGTATCATGCGCTTCCGCAGTTCACCAACTCACGCGGGGAGCCAACAGGGGGCCTTTACGGCCTCTCTACCATGCTGATTAAAATCATCGGTACCTTCAAGCCTGACTATATTGTGGCAGCCTACGACCTTCCGAAGCCTACTTTCCGGCACGAAGCATATAAGGCATACAAGGATGGCCGAGCGAAAGCTGATGATGCGCTCGTATCTCAGATGATACGGTCGCGAGAAATCTTCGATGTATTTAATATACCTATTTATGATAAAGAAGGATTTGAAGCTGATGACATTCTGGGCACGATTGTACAACAACTTACCACCAACAACCAACAACCAACAACAAAAGACGAGAAAAAAACAAAATCGAAAATTGAAAATCGAAAATTGAAAATTCCGGAAGTCGATGTAATCATCGCATCGGGCGACATGGACACTCTCCAACTTGTCGACGGTAAACGTGTACAGGTTTTCACTTTGAAAAAGGGAATTAACGATACCATTTTATACGACGAAGAAGCGGTGAAGGCGCGGTTTGGATTTGGTCCCGAACTTCTGCCTGATTTCAAGGGGCTCCGAGGCGACCCCTCTGACAACATCAAAGGTATACCGGGTATCGGAGAGAAGACAGCTACCGAACTTATCCTGAAGTTCGGTTTGATTGAGGATATATATAAGACTCTAAAAAAAGGAGAGGAGAAACTTTTAGAGAAGGGGATTAAGAAACGAATCGTTGAACTTCTTAAAGGAGGGAAAGAAGAAGCGGAGTTTAGTAAGGTGCTCGCAACCATCCGACGTGATGTTCCGATGGTATTTGAATTTCCTAGAAAGCTTTGGTGCGACAGTATTGATTTACCAAAAGCAGAAGCTTTGTTTAGCGACCTAGAATTTCGGCAACTTATCTCTCGACTTGCCGATACGGTAAAGCGGGTTCAGCAAGGCGGGGGAGAGGATGAAGTAGAAAGGGGTACAGAGAGCGAAGATGAAGAGCCACAGAAGGACGGGGAAGGGGAAAAGAAAGATGCTCGGAAAAAGGCTTCCGAAGATTCTCCCGCACAAGCATCCTTAACCGACGCCCTCGCAAGTGCGGGGATTCCTCCACAGGACCTTCAGGAGACCAGTATGGCCCTCTGGCTTATCAATTCAAACCTAACCAGTCCGACAATCGAGGATGTTCTCGCGTACGCTAAGACGCAGGACTTCACTGTGGCACGAGCACTCATATTCGCTGAATTAAAAGCACGCAGTTCTGAGCAGGTTTTCGAGGAAATCGAAAAACCGCTTCTTCCTGTGGTTGAAAAGATGAACGCAACAGGGGTTCGCATCGATGTTCCATTTTTGCAGGAATTATCAAAGGAGTATCACATCGAGCTTCGTGCTCGTGAGAAAAAGATCTGGGCCGATGCCGGTGTCGAGTTTAATATCAATTCTCCTAAACAGCTTGGCGAAGTTTTGTTTGTGAAGATGGGGCTTCGTGTGGCTCGGCAGAAAAAGACTGCCGGTGGAGCACTGTCTACAAAAGAGTCTGAGCTCGAAAAACTGCGAGAAGTTCACCCGATTATCGGAACCATCCTCGAGTATCGGGAATTCCAGAAATTACTTTCGACATATATCGACAATATCCCCGGTATGGTGAGTTCGTCCGGTCGGCTTCATGCGCGCTTTTTGCAAGCAGGAACCACAACAGGGCGCATGGGGTCACAGAATCCTAATTTACAAAATATCCCCGTTCAATCAACTCTTGGGCGACGTATCCGCAATGCGTTTGTCGCGAAGGAAGGGTCAAAGCTTGTCTCAATCGATTACTCACAAATCGAACTACGTATTGCGGCCATTCTTTCGGGAGACAAAAAACTTGTTGAGATTTTCAAAAAGGGAGAGGACGTTCATACTGCTGTTGCAGCCGAGGTGTTTAATGTAACACAGAGCCAGGTAACAAAGGATATGCGGAGGCAGGCAAAGGTCATTAACTTCGGTATGCTTTATGGTATGGGGGTCAACTCACTTCGCACTGCACTCTCGCCCTCCTCCGCCGAGGCTACGGCGGGCAAGGAAGGAGGAACGGTAATTTCTCGCGAAGAGGCGCAAACCTATTACGATGAATACTTTGCTGATTTCTATGAACTCGCCGGTTTCCTCGACCTTATCAAAAAGACAGCGTATGAGAATGGGTATACCGAGACTCTGTTTGGGCGAAGACGTTACCATGAAGCGCTTCACTCTCATATCCCGTACATTCGCGGGGCAGCCGAACGTATGGCGATTAACGCACCAATCCAGGGGACAGGCGCGGATATTGTAAAGCTCGCCATGGTACACGTCGACACGTGGCTTCGAAAAGAGAAACTCGAGAATCGCGTATCACTCATTCTTCAGGTGCACGATGAACTCGTGTATGAAATGGAGGAAGACCTTGTGCCGAGTGTTGTCCCTAAAATACGCGCGATTATGGAACAGGTCGTACCGAAGGAGGCTTCTCGTGGAGTGCCGATTCTTGTCGAAGCGTCAGTGGGGGACAATTGGGGGAGCATGAAGAAGATATAGTAGGTAGAAAATAGAAAAGGCAAGTAGGACGCTCGGGCACTATTTCAGAACATAGATTGATACTCACAAAGCATACGACAGTTACTTACTATTCTTTTACTATAGGACTTACGCATTTTGCCTTTTTCTGTCATTCCAGCGAAAGCTGGAATCCAGTATATAGCCGTTTTTTATGGCTCTGGATTCCACTTTTCAGTGGAATGACACCAATTGCGTAGGTCCTATACTAAATACTATTTACTCGCTACTATCTACTTTTCTCCATGCTTTACTTCTTCCATGGAACCGATAAAGATACTGCTCGCGCGAAGGCGCAGGGTCTTATTGATGCACTTCAGAAGAAGAAGCCGGACGCAGAACTCTTTCGAATTGATGCGGAGAACTGGAATGAAGCGAAACTGCAAGAGTTAACGGCAGGGCAGGGGTTGTTTAATAATTCATACATTATCTACACGGTCTCGCTGTTTGAGGATAAAGAGATAAAAGCGAGCTTTTTGGAGCACCTCGATATGATCGTGGAGTCTCCCAATGTCTTTATCTCACTTGAGACGAACGTTGATAAAAAGACACTTACCGCGGTAACTAAACAGGCTCAGAAGGTACATGTATTTGAGAAAAAGGAGGAAGATATAAAACCTTCGTTTAACATCTTTGCGCTTTCGGACGCACTTGGTAGGAGAGACAGGAAAAAGTTGTGGGTACTTTTTCGCAAAGCGGTTGATGGAGGTGCGGTTCCCGAAGAGGTGCATGGTATTTTATTTTGGCAGATAAAGTCGATGCTTCTTGCCTCGACGGCGAAGACAGTAGGGGAAGCGGGGGTTGCGCCGTTCGTGTTTACGAAAGCAAAGAGTTTTGCCAAAAATTACGAAGAAAAGGAATTAAAAACGATATCCTCTCAACTTGTTCGTATGTATCACGATGCCCACCGAGGCGTTCACGATTTTGAAGTCGCACTCGAGCGGTTTGTATTAACTCTCTAATATTTTAGCAATAACAACCGAACGGTTGTTATTGCTAAACACGGCGGGTGGATAAAAAAAGAGACCGGCCCATGGGGTCGGTCTGTGAATTTGAGGAGTGCCAAGCTGTATTAGGCGATACTCCAATCAAGCGTCTTTCCTGCCCAGAATGGTTGGACATTCCACGGACCCACTCGATACAGGAGTGGAATCTCCTGTGGTTTCCGTACAAGTCTTACGGTTCGAGAAGGCAGTGGTAAATTGTGCAATTTACGCAGATTTCTGCTCGTAAAATTAATGTATGTCTGGATACCCGCGGGCGTTTTGAATAGGCGCTGAAGCGCATGGGCGTACACAGGATGTAAGAAAGGCGCGTGGTATGTGCCACATGAACATTTCCCGTGATTGGGATGCTTTGTCCCTGTGGGGTGGGGTGCCACATCGGGACCATCCATAACCCAAGGAAAATCTTGGTCAACAAGATTATTGAGTGCTTCCACATCGAACGGGTCGCCGTACGACGGCTTACAGATTTCCCCTACCGCGCCGTAGACATCGTCGGCAGTGAGTAGGAGGTGTTGCGGAGTTATGGTGACAAAGAATCTCCTGCTTGTTGCCATATCTTTCCAGTGGGGGACACATCGACCTTCTGTTCCGTGTTCCCATATAATCTCCGCTTCCGTTTCCTCAAGCCATGTGCGAACAGTAGGTACACAAGCAAACTCGGCGTCGTCGTTGGAGTAAAGCAGGGACGGATGTTCGAGGTGACCGTGAACCCGCATGCCAACCTTTCCGCAGTGTTTAATAACTGGAAGGATCTTGCCATAACGGACTACGCCGTAGTGCGAGTTTGTTGTTCGGTATCGAGGGAGCACTTTTCCGTCGCATATTCCAACAGCTACGCAGTCATCAATCATCGCTTCGGTAGTATCCTCGGTGATAGCAACGTAGCGAATAATGCGTAGCGATGAAGGGTCGAACAATTGACCTTCAAGTCTATCGTTGTATTCTGTGACAACAGAGGCGGTTGTTAATCCGTCTTTCGTGTTGGGCATTGCCCCAACCGTGTCGGCTCCGCCTTTAATTGAGTTCTCTAGCAGAGCTCTCTGTAGGCCCTCGTCCTTTTGGCCGTCTTCCTCTCGGAAGTGGTCGTGTCCCGAAGCAAGAGGGTCAACGATAACTTCGTCTGGCAGATTGTTCGTGGTAGTGGGAGTAGGTCTTTCAGTTTTCATAACATTAGTTTTTGATGTGCTGTCTTTAGTTCGAAACTTTCCACATCCTACTCGTTTCAAAGTAAAAAACAACCCCGGCCGAATATTGGTCGAGGTCTACTGGTTTTCGCCTTATGTCTCACTTGTGATGAAGCCATGCGTGAGCTCCACGTATGCGAAAGCGACGAGGCGGTTTTGATGAAGTGGGTTGAGGTGGGGTCGTCTTGGTAATGACAAGAGGCGCTATTTCGTGAATTTTCTTCCGCCCAGGACCACTGTGGCAGGGGCAGGTACAGCGGACATATTTCGATGGTTTCGTAACGTTCATGCAGTTTCCACAATCGTGGTTTGTACACGCAGGGCAGATGATTTTTCGCTTTTTCATGATTCTGTCTCCATTCTAGTCAGACCTTGGTAAAAAGCAACCCCACTCGATTTCTGTCGAGTGGGGTTAAAGGTGTCATAGCTCGACAGGTCGAGGCTAGACGTTGTAGGTCATAGCACGGGGATCTATCCCCAGTTTCCGTTGTCGCAGGCGAACATAGTTGTGCGCCGTTTGGATAGTCTTTTGAACTTGTGTCGGCGCGAGCATCGCGATAGAGCCGAGGAATATCGAGTCGGCTCCTTCGTCAAACACGTGACCAGCGTCGTTTCCCGATAGGATGCCACCGCCTGCATTAATTGGGGTGGTGATGCTAAGCGCTCGAACTGCTCGAACCCATTCGATGACGAAGGGGAGGAGCGGAGCTCCCGAGAGTCCTCCTGCAAAACCGGGGAAGCGCCTTGCAATGGGCGATTCTTTCGGATCGTCGGTACCGAAGATACCTTTCCAATCCACCGGCGAAGTTTCCTTCACCCACGTTGGATGCTTTCCAAACGGAAGTGTGTTCGAAAAGCAGAGGGCGCTACATCGCGGATGCTTCACAATACGGAGCATCGATTCTGGATGAGCTTCGGGGCCGAACTTCGGCATAACCGGAACGGTATCAGGGAGATACTGCCCCGCGCATTCCAATGTCGGCACAGCTTCGTCGATAAGTGCGTCCGGGTCAAGTCCGCCGTTCGGACAGGACAGGTTGACCTGAACTCCAAAGTCGGCTCGAAATCCACCCTTTGCTTTCGCATACGCCAATTTTCCAAAGATAACCGAGTATTCAGCATGTCTTTCTTCTCTGGTCTCAGCAAGAGACATAATCGAGATGAAGAACGGATACCTAATCTCTTTCCATTTTCCGGAAGAGAGCAGAAAGTCGAGGCCAGGACCGCTTAACCCAACCGCATTGAGTACTGCCTGTTTTGCTCGGTTGACGACAATGCATCGGGGAATCCATTCTTTTGGGGTTACGCCATCATTTTTCAGGGGCATATTTCCAGCCCGAGGAAGGAGGGTCGTTGTTTTTGTCACAACTCCCGAATGATTCCAGCGAAGGCCGAATGGTGCAAGTATCTTGTGATACCACCATCCGTGACCGCGTCCGCGTCCGTGACCGTAGAAGTTCGTTGCTCCAGATGCCTGAAGTACATTACTGAATTCGATTCCACATAATTTCATAAGAAAGAGCTTTCTGTAGATTGTTTATCTTGTTCGGGCCTATCCTAACGCTGGGGGCTAGAAACGCAAGCGCTTTAAAAAGAAGACAGGATGTGGTATAAAACAGGAACTCCGCCGTTACTTGGTGGTACATAGTCCCGCCCATAGCTCAGCTGGTAGAGCAGGTCCCTTTTAAGGACAAGGTCGTTGGTTCGATTCCAACTGGGCGGACATGACAGTTTCTCACGATAGCGAGACTCCGGCGCACGGAAAGCAGGTAATTACAGCTTGCGCTTTCATTCACCGTAACATCTCAGGTGTTGAGCAAGTTTTTTCCGCCAAGAGGGCTTCCACTAAAAAATTTCTCCCAAATGTCTGGGAGCTTATTGGGGGACATATAGAGTTCGGAGAGGATATTGTTGAGGGACTAAAAAGAGAAGCCCTCGAAGAGCTTGGAATGGAAACTGAAGTGGGAGACCCCTTCGCCGTCTTTTCCTATTTCAATAAGGTGAAAGGGTGTCATGCTGTGCAAATTAACTACTTTGCAAAATTTGTTAGTCCCGTTACTCAGATACGATTGGATCCCGAATATCATTCTGAATGGAGGTGGTTTTCAGAAGTAGAACTTTTAGAAGCGTTTGTCTCTGTGAAAGATGATTCTGAAATGTTGGTTGCGAAAAAAGGCTTTGCCCTCCTTCGAGGAGAGAAGCCAAACCTTGCTGAATGAAAAAAGCATCACGTACAGCATATATTATTCTCCACAACATTCGGAGCACGCACAATGTGGGTGCTATTTTTCGTACCGCCGATGCTGTAGGTATTACCAAAATCTATCTGACTGGCTATACTCCCACGCCTATCGACCGATTTGGACGCCCGCGAAAAGATATTGCAAAGGCTGCGCTTGGCGCGGAAGATACGGTTGCCTGGGAACAAGTCCTCCGTATCGGCACACTTCTCATTAAACTCAAAAAAGAGGGTTTCTACATTGTCGCTGTCGAGCAACACGCAAAATCAGCCACGTACACAGACGTGGTTCCTCAAGGAAAAACCGTATTTATATTCGGCAACGAAATAGCGGGACTCCCAGCATCTGTACTCAAAGACGCTGATGTTATTGCAGAGATTCCTATGAGAGGGGAAAAAGAATCTCTGAATGTGTCGGTCTCTGCCGGTATCGCTCTCTTTCGAATACTCGAAAACGAAGTCTAACAAAGAGGAACGTTCTGTTTGTTAGTACGCGCGAACGTCGATAAGTTTACCTATCATATCTCGTAGCTCAATCGACTCTCGGCTACTTTGCCAGAGCGGTGTTGAACGTCCAAGGTAGAGACGCCATTCACCTTTATAGAAATCAGAGTCGTTTTTGTGATTGGTTACACACTGTCCGTAGTTTATTTTTGTAGATGTGTAAACATCGCAGGTTGCATCGGTCGATAGACGTAACGGAATTGTTCCGGGAACAGTACATCGCGGAATGCTCCTCAGGTAATCTATACAGGCATAACTTAGCTCGTATCCATTTCCTGGGAGAGGTTCCTCTGATGGGGCAGGGCACTCTCGTGGCAGTGATGGGTAATAGTTCGTACCCTGGGCAAGGAAGCCTGTGCACTTGTTAAGCTGAAATGAGGTGGCGTTGCCCTGGCCGGTGGAAAGAGCAAGCGGCGAATGTCCTGAGATAATGTACGCACGTTCTCCAGGGGCAAGAGATACTAGGTCTCCTGCGCCCGCCGCTCCAAGAAACGGCAGTATCCACCCTTTCGGGATAGATTGTTTGGTGTGAGAGGTCGCACTGCCGATGGTAAGTCCAGTAATAATCACCGGTTTCTCGTTCTCTGGTGACGCCTGAATGAGTACGTATTCTTGGTCTGCGGATGACCCTCGTGAGTAGGCAACGATGGTGAGTTTACCTTTAAGTGTAGATACGTTTGGGTCAACAGGTGTTTGTGACACTTCTTGTCCGAGTGTTGCTGTTTTGTGCTCTGGTTCGGAACCCCCTAGTGTTGTTGCCTCGGTCCCTGTGGTACTGCTTGCAGTTTCGGATGGGGTGGGGTTGGTACCTACGCCACGGCCAGTAAACCATACCATCGCAACAACGGCCAAAAGTCCAAGAAACCATTTAAAATCATCCATACTATATATACTACGAAATAAGAATAGTATTCATTATACGAGGAGATACGAATAAGGCCAGTGGGCAGAGGATGGTATACTTGTCAGAACATGAAGCGCTTTTCTCTTCTTTCTCTTTGTGTGATGGGTGGTATTGCACTGGTACTGATGTTTGGTTTTGTTGCGCCGAACACCTTTACGTTTTCCAATGTACCGAAACTTCTTTCGAGTATCTTTTTTGTCGATAGTACAACAACCGTTGCTCTGAAGGAGTCGTATCGAAGTGGTGAGCGTATTCGGGTCCTGATTGTTCCCGGACACGATAATGAATCGTGGGGAACAGAATTCTTGGGTATTCGAGAGGCTGATATGACGCTTGCTTTGGGAGAAGAGTTGTACGCCTTCCTTAAGGCTGACAGCCATTTCGATCCAGTTATTACGCGTGAGAAAAATGGATACACCGACGAATTTCAGAACTATTTTGATAAGGATACAGGAAGGGTAAGGGGGTTTGTCGCCAATAAAAAGAGGGTTATGCAAGACCTTCTTAAACAAGGTCTTGCTGAAAAGGAAGAAGGGGTGGTTCATAACACAGCAGTGTCTTCTGTTGCCTATCGTCTATACTCGATAAACACATGGGCAAATGAGAACGACATTGATCTAGTGATTCATATACACATTAATGATTATCCTGGACGACGATGGAATCAAACGGGAAGGTATGATGGTTTTACGGTGTATGTTCCTGATGGGCAGTATTCAAACGCGAAGCCGAGTCGTGTAATCGGTGAAGCAATTGCGTCAACGTTATCGACCGTACTTGCGACGAGTAATTTACCGACGGAGGCGGGGCAGGGAGGAGTCGTGCCAGACCAAGAGCTCATTGCACTCGGTTCGTACAACACCCTTGATCCAGCCAGCGTCCTTATCGAGTACGGGTATATTTATGAACCACAGTTTCGTACTACTGCCAGCCGAGAAGTGATAGTACATGAATTCGCTTTCCAAACATATTTAGGGTTAAATCAATTCTTTGGGAATTTCTTAGAGACCTTTCGAACATATAAAACATCACTTCTACCGTATCAATTTAAACACACTCTTACGCAAGGATCTCCCGCGGGGCGTGACATCCTTTCCTTGCAGGAGGCTCTTTCGCTTCAAGGCGTATACCCTCCAGACGGAGAGGATCTTCATTCGTGTCCAAAGAGTGGACATTTCGGTCCCTGTACGAGGCGAGGGGTGCGGGAGTTTCAAGAGCTGTTCGGACTCCCTAGCACAGGGTATGTTGACGCGGGAACACAAGCAAAGCTGAGTGAGCTCTATTCACGGTAAGACGGCTTTGTAGAGGTGTCTAACGCGTTCTTTGATCGAGCACCTTTTGAAGTTCCTCTTTGGCGACATTTGCGTCATCCCACGCCTCTTTCGTTCCGTGTTTTTTCATGATAAAAGGGTCAGTCCCTTTTCCGGTAATAAGGACAGCGTCACCTTTACTCGCCTTCTGAATGGCCGTAAAGATAGCAACTCGACGGTCCATAATGAGAGTTGGCTGTTTTCGTTTGAAGCCTTTAACCATATCTCGGATAATCTGTTCGGGATCTTCGTCGTACGGATCTTCGTTGGTGAGAATAATTTCATCACAATATTTTTCTGCGATTCCGGCCATCACGGGACGTTTCCATGTATCGCGACCGCCACCAGTGTTGCCAAGAACACAAATACGGAATTTCCCCGTGTAGGTTTGATAGAGTTTTTCGAGTGAATCGGGTGTATGCGCGTAATCAACAATGACAGAAAAATCTGCCCCTTCTATTTTTTGTGCACGGCCAAGGATACTGGTCACTTTTTTTATACCAGATTGCAATTTCTCTGTTGGAATACCAACTGCCTTACCGTAAGAAATCGCCGCAAGAATGTTGTAGAGGTTGAATTCACCTGGAAGTGAAGATTCGACGCGAACAGTGTCCCAGTTAAACGAAACGCCCTCTGAGGTTGTTACTTCTCCTTTAACATTTTTCTTTGCAAAGGAGATCTTTGTCCCTGAAAAAGCTTGGAGAAACTTCTCCGCTTCGGCGTCGTCACCGTTTACGACAAGAAGTTTGTTTTTCTTCCCCGAACGTTCGAGTGCCTGCGCAAGAGATACTTTCGCCTTCACGTAGTTATCGTACGAACCATGAGACTCAATGTGCTCGGGAGACAGGTTGGTAAAGACAAGAGCATCAAGGGAGATAAACTTGTGACGAAACTGTCGCGCCCCTTCTGACGTCATCTCGATAACGGCATGCGTGCATTTGGCGTGTACTGCACGACGAAGAAAGTGCTGAAGAAAAAATCTCCCCGGCATTGTCATTTTGTGGAGATTTCGGGTGAGTGTGTTCCCAATCTTAAAATGAATGGTCGATGCGTGAGCGGTCGTGTAGCCGGCTTCAGTAAGAAGAGTGCTGATAAGTTCAACAACCGAGCTTTTTCCTTTCGTGCCGGTAACCGCTATGACGGTAAGTCTCCGAGAAGGGAACCCAAAGCCAATAGCCCCAAGAAGGGCGAGGGTATAATGGTATGGCGTCCGAATGGCTGACAGAAGCCACAAAGGAAGGATACTTTTAATTGATTCCATGTCCTCATCTTACGACCTAAACGAGAAAACGTAAATCAAGGGATCCGAATGTAAGGGCTCGTGCGGAAATAACTTCCTCGGATTTCGTTCAGTGCGCTTCGAATGCGGTCGCTTTGATTGAGCAGAATCTTGAGGCGTACCAGAGGTACGACGAGAGGTTCTGCGATTGAGAAGCGGCTGGAGTCGGAGATGCAATGGGCGGAAGATGAGGGAGTTATTTCCGTGCGAGCCCTAAGGGGATAAAATCACTTTTTCGCGTGTGAAGATTTGGGAAATGGAGCCGTCTTTTTCTTCAGTAAGGCGACACTTCTGCGAAATATTGCGAGGGGGGAGAATCCGGTAGATGGGCCAACTATCGCTGGTTGTTTTCCCTTCGCTATCCCAATATAGAGGGCACTGTTGATCAGAGCGGTGTGACTGAATGCTTGGGGGAAATTTCCAAGTTGCATCTTTTTCTTTGTGTCTATCTCTTCGGCAAAAAGACCGAGTGGACTTGCGTAGCTAAGGACACGCTTAAACAATGTTTCCGCTTCTTTTACCTTTCCTGAGAGCGCTAATGCGTCAACAAGCCAGAATGAGCACATCACAAACGTACCTTCTTCTCCGGTTAGTCCGTCGGGAGAGTTATAGCGGTCTACAAGACCCCCTCTCATGAGCTTTTTCTTTGTGGCGGTGATGGTGCCTTTTACGCGGGGATCATCGATAGGAAGAAAACCAACAATCGGAATGAGTAAGTTGGTCGCATCAAGATGGGGTGATCCAAACGCTTGCACAAAACTGTTAAGTCTTTTATTAAATCCGCGCTTGAGTATGGCAGTCCGCAGTTTCTTCCGCTGTTGTTCCCACAGCGAAGGTATCGACAAGTCTTTCTTGACCGCTATTTTGATGGCGCGATCGAGAGCAACCCAGCACATAATCTTCGAAAACACATAGTGGCGTTCTTTTCCGCGTACTTCCCAGATTCCCGAGTCCTTTGTGTTCCATATATTGCATACGTGATCGGCGGTGCGTTTCAAAAGTTTCCAATCGTTGGACGAGATGGTTTCTCCAAATCGGGTTGTTTCGTACGCCATACTCAAGAGCTCACCATAGATGTCGAGCTGTTTTTGGTTAGCGGCGCCATTGCCAATACGCACGGGTTTTGATCCAAGATATCCATCCAGGTGGACGAGCGATGTTTCTGTCTCGACAGGTTCACCATGAAGGCCGTGCATAATCGCGATATCGGACACGCGCACTTTTTTATATATTTTTTTATACCAGTTCAATAGACGGTTCGCTTCACTCCTATGACCAAGGTTATAGAGAGCCTGTGCGGTAAACACTGAATCGCGAATCCAGTTAAAGCGATAGTCCCAGTTTCGTTCGGCACCTATTGCCTCGGGGAGGGAGGTGGTAGCAGCAGCCGCGATAGCTCCCGTTTCTCCGTGGGTGAGGAGTTTAAGAACAAGGCCAGAACGCACGACGAGATGATGCCAAGGACCTCGAAAGACGCAGGTCTGTATGTCACAGGTATGTCGCCAGGTATCCCAGTACGAAACAGTGTTCAAGTATTCTCGCTGGCGTTGTATTTTAGTGAAGGAGTCGTGTGAGTTGTATTGCATCACAGCCCACCACTCTTCATCTTTGTCTACCGTAAAGGTTGCATAGGCGGCATCTCCACCTAGGGTGCAAGGTGTGGAGGTATCGAGATATATCTTTTCTGTTGCTGAAGATGCGACCACACCACTTTCTGTCTTTGTGAGAATGGTATCAGTTCGAGCGTAATCAAAACGGGGGTCAAACATAAGCCGAAAGGGAACAGACCCTTTTACTACTTCAATTTTTCGAAACAAGACCTGATATTTGTGCCATTTGGTACGCTTCTTAAACGGAGGCATAAAATCGGTTAAGGTTGCAGACCCACTCTCACACGTAAAGTGTGTCTGAAGAACGTTTGTATCACCGAGGTAATGTTGGCGACTTTCAAAACGACAATTTGGTTGAATAACAAACGATCCACCGGTAGTCGCGTCAAGTAGTTTTGTAAAGACACTTCCCGATTCCAAGTGGGGAAGGCACATCCAGTCAATGCTTCCGTCATTCGTAATGAGAGCAACGGTTTCTAGGTTTCCGATTATTCCATAGTTTTCAAGTGGAATATATCCGGAATCTCTTTCGGGGTCCGTAGCGATCATTCCTAAAAGTTTCCCCGTAAAGGTGTAGATATTTCGAAAAGGCATAGGTGCATTGTAACCAAAAGTATGCCAACGGTCATTCCCTAGCATTTTTAGTGGATGTCTTGATGAGCACCTTCCCCCTCTTTCTCTCTTTGTGAGTGGTTAGCGCTTTTTTCCAAGCGTTTGGAGTGCGTGTTTGACGCGGTCGCTTGTGCTTGTGATTTCCTTTGGAGTGGCGCGGAGAGCGTCGCGTGCTTCTTGGTGCGAATAGCCGAGCGCTTTGAGCGCTTCAAGAGTATCGACCTCTTCTTTCAGCATTGTTCCGCCATCGCTCGCGCCAAGTTTTTCTTTAAGTTCGAGGACAATCTTTTCCGCAGTTTTGCGTCCAATACCCGATATTTTTGTAAGGTAGGCTGTTTCGTTTGATGTTATGGAACGACGAAGTGTCTCTGCTGAAGCCACGCTCAGAATATTGAGTGCGGACTTCGGCCCGACCCCTGATACGGTAATGAGAAGTTCGAAAAGAGAGAGGTCGTTTATATCGCTGAAGCCGAATAGGTCTTCGGTATCCTCGCGGACTGCATGATGGGTCCAGAGGGTAAGGAGCGCTCCCTCGCGAGCTCCTTGAAGGACGTCATTTGTCACGTAGACCTGGAAGCCAACACCACTTACCTCCAGAACAACGAATTTACCTCCTTTTTCGATAATGGTCCCTTTTAGGTGGCGAATCATATGCTACATAGTAGCATAAGTTCAAAACGAAAAATGAAAAATGTGGCAGTTGGGAAGGAGGAGAAGACTGGGCCTTGTTTTTCTAAAGGGCTTATGTTATAGTCGTTCCCGCAGGCAGTTTTTCATTTTGAATTTTTAAGTTTTAATTTTTCACTTTCACCGTGGCAATAACTAAAGGAGCAAAAAAGGCACATCGAGCGTCGCTTAAAAAGCGGGTTTTTAACATACGCCGAAAAAATGCCGTTGAAAACGTCGTCAAAAAGATAAAAAAACTCGTCACCGAAAAGAAGGGTGCCGAGGCAGCCAAACTTATCCCTCTTGCATACAAAGCCTACGATAAAGCCGCAAAGGAGCATACGATTAAGAAAGGAGCTTCTGACCGAAAGAAATCACGCCTGACCGTTTTCGTTAACAAAGCAAAGTAAAAAAAGACCCCTCGGGGTCTTTTTTGTTTCTGTACATACGACCTCATAAGGACTACAATATTTGCGATATGACTATTTCCTCGTTTATTCTCGTCGTGCTCGGTCTCGCGCTTTTTGAGATTATATCAAGTGCTGACAATGCCATCATTAACGCGGAAGTTCTCCGTACTATGTCGGAGAAAGCCCGGAAGTGGTTTTTGTTCTGGGGTATTCTTTTCGCCGTCTTTGTTATCCGAGGCTTACTCCCGTGGTCAATTATCTGGGCAACCGTTCCATCGCTCGGGCCTATCGGAGCGTTTACCGCGGCATGGTCCAGTGACCCAATGGTTCATTCTGCTGTTGAAAAGGCAGCACCAGTACTCATGGCAGGTGGGGGAGTGTTCCTTATTTTCCTCTTTTTTCACTGGCTATTTCTTGAGCAAAAAACATTTGGTCTTATTGGTGAGAGGTTTTTTTATCGGCAAGGTGTATGGTTTTACGCAGTTGTCTCGGTACTTCTTGCTCTCATCGTATGGCTCGCACTCCAGGTTAATCCTATGATGGCATTCGGGGCTGTTATAGGGTCTACTGCTTTTTTCATCACGCACGGGTTTAAGGGGAACGCAGAACAGGCTGAGAAGGAGTTACTTTCCGGCAATAGTGCTCGGTCAGATATAAGCAAGATCCTCTATCTTGAAGTTATTGACGCCACGTTTTCACTCGACGGCGTTCTTGGAGCGTTTGCCTTTACGCTCTCGGTACCTCTTATCTTAGTGGGGAATGGTATCGGCGCTATCGTTCTTCGGAAACTTACCGTATCGAATATCGAAACGGTAAAGAAGTATGTCTTTCTGAAAAATGGAGCGATGTATTCTGTCTTTTTCCTCGGTTCTATTATGACCCTCCACGCTTTTCATGTGGACGTACCGGAGTGGCTCTCGCCTGTCGTTACCTTCCTAACGGTTGGATACTTCTTCTGGAAATCAAAGCGATATCTTGCAGAGACACTGCCTGTATAGGCTATAGTATAGACACACAAACACCGTCCATTTGGACGGCGTTTGTATCTATGCTCCCGCGTGGAATCGAACCACGATCGACAGATCCGCAATCTGTCATCCTATCCGTTGAACGACGGGAGCTCTGTAGGGATAGAGTTGTTAAAACAGTCTATCTCGGTAGTGCATAGTAGTATTTTTTTCTGCTTCTGGCAACCAAAGAAAAAGGCACCAAAGAAAAAGGCGGACATTTGTTGTTGTTGTCCGCCAGTAAAGGAAATGAGATTTTTAGTATAAGCGCTCTATTTTAGTACTGACCACGGCCCCAGTGTCTTTTAGGGCTATGTGCATCTGGCGGCACGAGGACAGTTTCGGGTTATTCCACGCTCCGGTAGGCACCTCTTCAAGTCCATCGGTGTGGTTCGAGTATTCTTCGACTTTAGAACGAGCCGACTTTGTGTTCTCTGCAATCACCACAATCTCGGCGCGAAATGTATAGCGACCTCCTCTTTGAAGGAGGGGGTAGGCAAGAATAAATTTTTTCATTATGTGCAAGTGTTCCAACAAACAATACTACACAATGCATATCTTGTCAAAACCCAAGGAACTCCATGACCTTTTTTGAGAAAGGTTCATGATTTTCGACTTCGTCGAGAACGGTCGAGAGAAAGGCGCGCAGTTCTTCTGCCTCTATTCCCGAAAAGGGAATGATAAGGAGTGGTGAGGTGAGTCCCCGCGGTTTCAAAATAAGGGTTGGAGTTCCGTAGTCTTCATCAACCCAGAAGGATTCCAGTGACTTAAACGAGTTAAACTCTTTGTTAATCCATAACCCTTTCGAAGTAAGGGTGTAGGTGTTTTCTCGTGGTTTTTGGAGGGTACGAAGAAAAAGTACAATGGTGCTGAGTACAATAAAGATGGAAAACAAGACGTTATCCAGTATGTAGGAGGTAATGGCAATAGAAAGCGCGATAATAGTAACTGCCCAGTACCAGTCGGCTGTGTGCGGACCTGAGGTTTGGTCCGTTGCCTTCCATTCAAGAGATTCGTTTTCTGCCATACATCTATTCTATCATATTCGTTCTCTCGTCGTCTTGTGTTCCTACCCGCACCTAGTGCTATAGTACTAAGAGCCTATCCACTATCTCGCGGTACCCAGTCCTAAAAACCTTATTTTTAGGCGAAAAACGAGGCGGAGTCCGAAACGTAATGAATTACGTTGAGGACGAGACGAAATTTTGGAGCCAAAAATAAGGCTTTTAGGACAGGGAGAAGATAGTGGATAGGCTCTAAGGGCGCTTTCTTTGCGTCACACGAAATGGATATATCACTTTTTACATTGTTTGTTGTTGGTCTCGTTCTCGGAATGGGGTGGAAAGTCCCGTCTCTTTTTCAGCGACGACCATCAAATGAGGGAGATTGGGCTCTCGATCAGGGAGTTCTTCCTTATGTCGATATCGAGGGGGATAGGGCGGTTGTGCACAACATCCGGCATTTTTCGTACCGCAGTCGAGATGATTTTACACCACAGTATTACGATGCAACCTTCGATATAGGGAAAATTGAGCGTATGTACTTTTGTATCGAACCTTTTTCCCGTTTTCGAGGAGTTGCACACACACTGCTTAGTTTTGAGTTTTCGGATGGGAACTGCATTGCCTTGTCGGTCGAGGTTCGAAAAAAGAAAGGGGAGGTATTCTCGGCGTTTCAGTCGGGGGTGCTCGGTCTGTTTCGGCGCTATCAACTTATGTATGTTCTCGCTGATGAACGAGACGTTCTTAAACTCCGTACAAACTATCGAAAGGATACGGTCTATATGTACCCGCTTCGTAGTACGAAGGAGAAGATGCAGAACGCGTTTCGCAGTGTTTTGATCCGGACGAACTCTTTGTACACAACTCCAGAGTTTTATCACACTATTACCAGTAACTGCGCGACCAACTTAGCAGAACATGCAAGTGTCGCGACGGGGCGTATCCCTTGGAATTGGACACTTTTATTTCCTCGCGAAGCCGATAAGGATTTGTTTGACCGCGGGTTTATTGACACGGAGTTGCCGTTTCCGAAAATACGAGAAGCCTATCGCATTAACGAAAAGGCGGAAAGGTACGCAAACGACCCCGAGTTTTCACGTCGGATTAGAGGTAACTAAACATACATGAATATATACGCACTGTGGCAAAAGTGGCGACGATTATTAAAGTACACGGCGTACATCCTGCTAAGCATAGGTGCCGCCTTTTGTATTTGGTATCTTGCGCAGAGGCCATCAAACGACCGTGACTGGGCACTAGACCAAGCCGTACTACCGTACGCAGAAGTAGAAGACGGTATTGCGACCGTACATAACATACGTAATTTTTCGTATAAAACTACGACGGAGTACACCCCCGATTATTACGATGCTACCTACGACATACGTGCGTTGGAAAAGGTGTACTACATAGTCGAACCATTTTCAGGGTACAAAGGGGCCGCGCATACGTTTCTTAGTTTTGAATTTAATGAGGGGAAGTTTTTGGCGGTGTCCGTTGAGATACGAAAGGAGAAGGGGGAGTCTTTCTCTGCGGTGAAGGGGTTACTTCGACAGTATGAAATTATGTATGTCCTCGCCGATGAGCGAGACGTCGTGAAGCTTCGGTCAAATATGCGAAAGGACGATGTCTTTGTGTATCCAATCAAAACAACTAAGGAACGGATGCAAGCAACATTCTACGGGATACTCGAACGGGTAAATCAGCTATACCGTGAGCCTGAGTTTTATAACACGATTACAAACAACTGCACGACCAGTCTCGCGAAGCAGGCAAATCAGGTTGTGGAGCACCGAATTCCCTGGAACCTAACTCTTCTTTTTCCAAAAGAATCTGACCGCTATGCCTTTGACCTTGGTCTTTTCGACACCAAGCTTACTTCGTTCCCGGAAGTGAGGAGGGCGCACTATATAAATAACCTTGCGGAAAGGTATGCGGATGACGAAGAATTTTCTCTCCGAATTAGGGGGCGGTAGTAGAGACTACTCGCGCACAGGGAAGAGGGCATCTGACCCTTCGGTCAGTTCTTTATGAATGGCAGGGTTTGTGGCAATAAAGTCCAGGTCTTTATAGGTATAGGTTTGTTTTCCAATATTGGTTACTATTCCGCCGGCTTCTTTAATGAGGAAGAGTCCAGGGGCGACATCGTAGTCCTTGCTTCCTGGTCCTATATGCACCGATCCATCGAGTTTTCCAAGAGCAACGAGGGGTAATTCAAATCCCGATGCTCCTGCGTGAAAGATATGACATTTCTTTTTTAGAGCAAGGTAGGACTGTAGACGATCTGGGTCGTCAATTTGAATACTTACCTCGATACGGGACAGTCGTAGTGGGCGAGTACTTATCGACATAGGTTCGTTGTTTCTGTACGCTCCCCTACCCTTTTCCGCGTGATACATCACATCATTTACAAAATCGTATACCGCGGAAAAGACTACGTCGCCTTTATCGATAAGTGCTACCATGGTTGTACAAAAGGGCATCCCGCGGACAAAATGCGAGGTACCATCTATCGGGTCCACGAGCCAGAATCTTTCTTTGGTTCGGTCGCCCCCGTCTTCTTCACCAACAAAGTCAATATCTGGATATAGTTTCTTGAACTCTGTACGTAAAAAACGTTCCACTTTTGTGTCGAGTTCGGTGAGGAGATCTTCTTTTCCCGTTGGATTCTTTTCCGTAAAAGGAACATTTCCGTAAAAGGGGAGGAGTGTCTCGCGAACCTGGTGGATAATCGGGAGAACAGCTTCGCTGTACGTTGATTTTGTATTGGAAGACATAGGAAGTGGTTTGCTACTCTAGACTGATAAGGGCTTTGATGAACTCTGCAGACCATCGGTACACGTTGTAATTCTTTACAGTGTCTCGCATCAGCTTCATACGTCGACGTTGTTCGTTCCCAGGCATGGTGAGTGATACATTAATAGCCTCGGCTGTGTCTTCGGCACTGTACGGGTTAATAAGCAGTGCTCCTTTGAGGTCACGTGATGCTCCAGTAAAATTACTTAAGATGAGTACGCCGTGTTCGTCGGTTCGTGCCGCCACAAACTCTTTTGCGACCAGGTTCATGCCGTCATGTAAAGAGGTAACAAGGCACAGGTCAGCAAGTCGATACAACTTGTACAACACATTGTGCGGGTGGTGCTTCATGTGAAGAACGATCGGTTTCCAGTCTCGTGTGCCAAACTTTTGATTGATTCGTTCTGCTTCGACAGTGACTGCTAGTGCGTAGGCTTGGTAGGTGGCGGCTTCAGCGCGACTAACCGGTGCAATTTGGAGGAAGGTAAATCGTTCCTTGTATGCAGGGAATTTCTCTAAGAAATATTCGATTCCCTTAAATCTCTCGACGATACCTTTTGTGTAATCAAGGCGATCAACCCCAAGGCCGAGAAGGGGGGTATGGACTCCAAATTCTGCCAGAATTTCTCTGCCAGGCTTTTCATCCGCACCTTCGACTTCTGCTGTTGAAGTAAAGGCGATTGAAATGGGGAACGGTTTAATAAACGAGCGATGTTCGTCGCGAGTGATGGCGAACTGCTCGAGGTCTATGAGAGATTCAACCTCTTTCCCGACCGTATCCATAAAGTTGTTGCAGTATTGTTGTGTGTGGAAGCCAACAACATCGGCACCGAGCATGCCAGTCAGAAGCTCCTTTCGCCATGGGCAGATGCTGAAGTGTTCAGCCGATGGCCAGGGGATGTGCCAGAAGATACCGATCTGTGCGTCAGGTCGCTTCTCTTTAATAAGTTGAGGGAGGAGAGCAAGGTGAAAATCTTGTACCAGAATAATAGGCTGAGAAACATTCTTAATCTCAGCAAGGACAGACTCAGCAAATTTGGCATTGACACGCTTGTATTCAGTCCAGTTTTCTTTTCGGAACACCGGCCGGGTATGTGCCATGTGACAGAGTGGCCACAGAGCTTCATTGCCAAACCCAACATAGTATCCCCTCACCTCTTTTTCAGTTAGCCACACACGTTTCAGGGTATATCTCGGGTCGTCGGGGGGTACTGCAATTTTTCCGTTTGTATCAGCTGTTTCCTTATCGGCGCCTCCGCTTCCCCAAGCAATCCACATACCACCGCACGCTTCTATAATGGGTTCAAGGGCCGTTACCATTCCGCTTGCCGGAACGGAGACAGAGATTTCGTTCTTTGTTTTCTGATGAATATAAGGTTCGCGATTGGAAATGACAAAAATCTTACGATCTTTTACCGAAGCTTTGATAAATTCACTGAGCCGCTCTGATGTCCACGGCGAATCAAGCTTTTCAAGGCGCATACGTGCTTCTTCACTCGCAGCAAAGCGAGCCTGAGTAAGGCTCATATGCATCTTAGAGATCTCACTTGCAAGAGGTTTGAGGAAGGAAGGTCCGCTCATTGCTGGTTTAGACCCTCGATTCATTCGTGCGGATTTTACTGAATCGGCAAAGCGATTCAGTACATTGTAGAGCGCCCACCGGGCAAGGAGGACGATAGCGATTGTGAAAACGAAGATTTGAACAAGGAGACGAACAACACTGCGTTTCCAAATATCGATGACCGCTGTGTCGATATATGAGGAATCTTGTACTATCACGAGCGCTCCAGAAACGGTATTGTTCTCAAAGAGAGGGGAGACAAAAAGAAAGCGAGAGTTTCTTCCGATAGTTTCAAATAACCCAGATGCCGTCCCTGTATCAAGTGAGGAAAAGACAAAGTCAGGATTGTTTATAATCCGCTCCGGAATATCTTTTGATGATGCCAGAGTTACTCCGCGGTTATTAAATACGGCAAGACCAACAATTCGCTCTCTATCGGCAAATTTATCGACAATACGTTGGAGGGTTGTAGTTGAATTTTTACTATATGACGGTTCAACGGATTCCTTGAGGGAATCCGCGAGGATACGTGTTCTGTACTGCAGGTCTGCGGAAAGGGTAAGACGTTCCTGGTTAACTTGGCTGTAGGTAAGGCCGAAAACAACGATACTGACAGCGAAAATGGCCCCTGCAGTGATGAGAAGTATTTGTTTCATTTAATGGCACCATACTACCATTTTTTCGGTTGATTGTCTCTATCGGAGTAGGGTAACCCCTCACACTACCTTTCTGCTTTCTTCGGACTGTGTCCCGCCGAAGCCGTCTCCGGCGGAGCGCAGGAAGGAGGGATTTATTCCTTACGAGCTTGCCGATATTTTCAGGTAGCGAGCGAAATACAGTGAAATCCTTACGAGCTTGCCGATATTTTCAGGTAGCGAGCGAAATACAGTGAAATCCTTACGAGCTTGCCGATATTTTCAGGTAGCGAGCGTAGGGGGGTTAGTCTGACTAACCGGAAAGACTGATTTTGTCCAAGAGCGAAGCGCGACTTTATTTTCTTGCGAGCTTTGCTCGTTAGAAAATAAGAAGTGCCCTTATGGTAATTGGTTACAAAATCGAAGTGTCGCAGACGTATTGTGGCCTCCGTCTCGAAGATTCGCCTCCTCCTTTACAAAGGAGGAATTGGGGAGTGTGAGGGGTTACCGGAGTAGCGAACGGAGGACCATCACATCGTTTCGACATCAGCATGTTTCAAGACGTGTCCCGCATACCTCACAACCCAAGAATGCGGTTTCTTTACAAACCTCCTACTTTCCGAACCTCCTGGCAAGGCTTTCATGCTGTGTGTATCAAATCGATCATCTGTCATCACACTTTCTAGGCTCATATTTTTTATCTCGTTTTTTTCAATGTATTCTTGACATCTTTCTCTGAAATCGATTGGGAGAAAAGAAATATTTTGCTCTGAAACTCTACTTGTTGCGGATGTCTCGTTGTTGTATAAGGCTGTATAGAGGTGTGTACTCATCATTTCAATCTTCACTGCAAGGGCAATGGCATTGCATGTAGGTGATCCCAAAGTTTCTCTCTCGTCCGCGCTGAATGTTCCGTCGATATGGCCACTTTTGCATAGCCCTACAAACTCATTCACTTCGCGTATGAAATCAATGATCTCTCGTATGTTTTCTGCAACACCTTTTTCAACGAACGTTTTTAGATCGGGAATATCTATCAACTGTTGTGCATCTAAAGATAACTCGATTGAAGCGTCGCCCCCCTCTAGTTTTAGGGTTTCTTCAGTTGGTTGAGGTATTTTTGGTTGTTCATTGAAGCCGTGCATAGGGTAATATTATAGTATCATTTCTAACAGGACTTAGAGCCTATCCACTATCTTCCCCCTGTCCTAAAAGCCTTATTTTTGGCTCCAAAACTTCGTCTCGTCCTCAACATAATTCATTATGTTTCGGCCTCCGCCTCGTTTTTCGCCTGAAAATAAGGCTTTTAGGACTGGGTACCGCGAGATAGTGGATAGGCTCTTACGCATTTTGCCTTTTTCTGTCATTCCAGCGACGAAGCAGTAGCGGAGTAGTCGTAGACTATGCTGGAATCCAGTATAGAGCCGTTTTTTATGGCTCTGGATTCCACTCCCCGCCTTCGCGAGGACAAGCTTTCAGTGGAATGACACCAATTGCGTAGGTCCTATCTAAAAAACTTTAAATGTAAATCACCTATTATTTTTCTAGGTTGTCTTTTCGGATTTTCATCCAAAGAACGCCCATCATGTTTTTCCCGTCTCCGTTTGGTCCACAGCCCCAGAATGAGTCAGTGGGGGAGTTTTCAACGATGGTTCGGTTTCCGCTTCGTATGAGTGTTTCTCGTACGGTTTCGTGCTCTGCCAGTTTTGCTCGGAGGATTTCTTCCATAACCCCAACTTTTATTTCTTGCCAGTCGCTTGGTTGAGATGCCTTGTTTTGGTGGGCGATACGCTGTGCGTCCTCAGGGCAACCAGCATGCAGGATTTTTTCTGCTATATCGGGAGCTATGTCGCTGAACTTTTTCCACTGAAACGCGTGTTCTGCGGTGGGGAAGTGCTTACCCCAGATGTCTACGGTATGCGCAGAAAAATTATTGAGAGCATCAAAGGCTGGTGTATAGAAAAACACCGCCTCGGCGGTTTCTTTGTTGAGTCCTTCGCTTGAGAGAGGGAGCATAAAGAAGTTAAAAGTTAACAGGGTAAAGTTAAAAGTGGGAAAAAAGGGGAGAACTAAGAAAAGGAATTATTAGAAATCTATAATGAAGCCTAGGATATGTAGCCAAGACGTTTAAATGAAGCCAATGAGGGCGATATATTATTTGCGACACTTTTATTACTGATGAAGTTGCTTGTCACGGCAACTTCTTAATTGGGGACTTTTTATCCATACAAAATCTCAATTAGATTTCCATCTGGGTCTGCGAAAGTTGTGAAAGTACCGTAACTTCTTTTCAGAATGCGCTGAACAATATTTACACCCTCTTTTTCTAGTCGCTCTGTCCATTCAGTAAGTTCTTCTAGGCTGTTAGCCTTAAATTGAATTAGAACAGGGTTTGATTTGTTATATTTAGAATTTGGACTGTATTTATCTCGGTTTGACATCGGCTCTATTGCAAATGTGGTATTACCAGTATCAAAACCATACCATGTATCTGTCGCAGGATTCTTTGTGTCATCCAGTGGATTGAGACCAACTACTTTTGTATAAAACTCAATCAATTCTTCAGAGTTTTTGGAGAGAAGGTTAATGTATACTAGATCTTTTTTCATATTCTCAGTTTAATAAGTAATGTAACCATAATTGCTATGATAGCGGAAAAGAAAAGCCAAAGATTTCCTTTCCATTTTTTGTCGGTTCCTCCACACCCACGCCGACAGCCCGGGACTTCTTCCCTCTTTCGGAGATTCCGGTTTTTCCGCACCAATGCGGGGAGGGAGAGACACTAATCGAACCTATGGGGTTAAAATCAAGGGAATGGTCAAAGCAATGTACGACCACTTCAGGAAAAGTGACCTTCGTTCGTTTGCATCTCCCCACATCCTAAATTGAAACTCACTGATTTATCATACCATGCTGGTTAGTGTAGCAGAGAGCCGAATTCGACAAAGGCGGGTGAAGTTGCCGGACATAGTAGCTTATGCCCCCGTTCCGTAAGCAAGCTCGTGGTATGATAGTTTCCATCATGGAGGTTGACCCGCAGTATTTCAATGAGCGAAAGGAGAAGGCCAAGACGCTGTACTCGGCACAGAAGACGATTTACTGTCCCTATTTCAAGACGCAGGTTGTATTGAACTCTGACGGCTTCCACCACCTTCAGTTCTCGGCGCGGAGAGAGCGGAACAAGCGGGAACAACTGCTCAAATTTCGCCTGCTCCCGCTGGCGTTAGACATCATTCGCAAGTCGGGGACGGTGCAAGAATGTCGCCGTGCCTTGACCCCGATCGGAAAGAAATCGGCTACGGACGGCTCGGTTCCGATGAAGGAAGTGGAGTACTGGGGATTTGTAGCGATTGTCGGCGATAATCCGATTCGAGTCCGCGTCATTGTCCGCCGTGTCGGGACAGGCAATTTCTCCTTCTGGAGTGTGATGCCGCATTCAAAAATTAAGAACGGAAGGCAGAAACTCTACGGAGAGAACATTGAGGACGAGGAATAACGAGAAAACCGCCACAGTGGGCGGTTCTTTCGTATGCCTGTCTTCAGCTTTGGACGTGCCTTAGCTGAACGGGGCTTGCGCCCGCAGGCATATACATATCGTACCACGGGGTGGGTGAGTGTGCAATTTTTTTGCCGTGTCACCTTTCAGAACCATTGTCCGCGTGTCGGTTTCCTTCATAGCGCGAGTTGACATGGAAGGCTCTGACGAGATTCGTCGCCATTTCAAGAATCTCTGTGTCTAATACCATCCCCAATTAACCATTCCACATCCTGTCGCATATCTCGGCTACGAGACTTCGTTTCGCTCTCGCCTTATCTCGATAAAGCTCGAGCTCCAACTCGTCTTTCGCTCGAGATTTGCGACAGGATTATCGTGGAAGCATTACTTGGGGATGGTATAAGAAATCAAGGTGACACTCTGCTTTTGCAATCCGCTTCAACTCTTGAAGCTGTTCCGAGGTGAATAGGTACATGGTAGCTATCCCATTTGATAATCGGAACACTTTAGCATAAAGCCAATGTGCAGGTTCGAATCTCACCCCCGTCTCGTATGTTCGCATTCCGTTTGTCGTTCAAGACACGAAAAACATCGCATTTCTGCGATGTTTTGCGGATGACATTCTTGCCGCTTCCGGCAAGTCGAGTACGGGGACGATGTCCGGAAGTTTGAACCGAAAACGTGGCTCAAATTCAAGGATATTGATGAAAGTATACGCGAATTAAGGGCAATCTTCAAACAACACCCAGAATGGTTTGAAATTCCGAAAGCAAGGCAACAAAAGGTGCTAGGAATTGACCCGAGCAATCCGTTTGAGACTTCCTAGCATCCGGCGTAACTGTTATAATGAAATTGATATGCTTACACCGGTCCTAATAAAAAAGACATTTGCTACTTTATCTGCAAGAGAAGATTGGTCTTTTCGTGATGCAGGTCGCTCTCAGACCACAGCCTTTACTCACGACTACCATCGCTATCCTGCAAAATTTATCCCGCAAATTGTCCGTAAACTGATCGAAGATTACGCGCCGAGTGATACACAGGTCGTCTGTGATCCTTTCGGTGGATGTGGGACAACTTTGGTGGAAGCTAAATTACTAGGGCATCCTAGTATCGGTTTCGATATAAATCCAGTTGCGAAATTGATCACCCAAACAAAAACCACTGCGATTAAGCCTCGAACACTTGCGAACCATAAAAGGAAATTCTTGGAATACTACGACACGACTCCTAGCGTATCTCATCCACATCATGCTCGAATTAGCTATTGGTTCGATGAAGAGACCATTACCGAACTCGATAGAATTTATTTTGCAATAAAGAAAATTAAGAACCCCAGCGTTCGCAGGTTCTTTCTCTGTGCTTTCTCACACAACCTTAAAAACTGCTCCCGGTGGTTGATGAAAAGTATTAAGCCAACAATCGACAAAGATAAGGTCATTCCAATCCCTAAACAGTCCTTCCTCAGGCACCTTGATTCGATGATCAGAAAGAACGATTTGTTCTATACCAAACTGGCTGAATCTGGACGCATTAATATTCCAGCAAAGATGTATCGTCGAGATTCCACCAAGACGTTTCCGATCAAATCTGAATCCATCGACCTTATCGTAACTTCACCACCTTACGTGACCTCATATGAGTACGCTGACCTTCACCAACTAACGCTACTGTGGTTCGGAGATGACCCTAAACATTTCAAAAAGTGGCATCACTTCAGTAATGGTTTTATAGAGTTTCGCAGAAATTTTATCGGCACAAGTTCCAAAAAGGAAAATATAGGAGATTTTAATAGTGCGATTGCAAATCAAATTATTGAAAACTTGATGCTAATAGAGCGCCCGCTTGCCGTTGATGTTGCAAATTACTTTTTAGACATGAAGAAAGTTTTTGCGGAATTTTTACAAAAAAATAAACTCAACTATGCAACAATATAAATTTCATCTTTTTATAACACCAATTTTTTACGAGAAATGTTTTGAATATGGTCTGTTTGGCGTTGGCAGAACACAGATGAATCAAATAGCTAATGTACATAAAGGGGATTTTGTTTTCATCTATACCACCCAAAAAATAGGCAGTAGGACGCGGCCATTTATTTACGGTCCATTCAGGGTTATTTCCGAACCATTTTTTAATGATGAATTAGTATGGGCAAAGGATGACAATGGGAAAGATAAATATCCTTATCGAGTTAAAATAGACACGACAAGCGAACATATCTGCGAAAAACCGATTTCCGCCCAAAAACTTTATGATTTGCGAGAAGAAGGCCGAGTAAAAACAGTGATTGATAGCTCGGCTTTGATTAACAAAAGCGTAATGAACCTTTTGCCAAGTGAGGGAAAACTTATTCTTGAATCTCTCATTCAGCAAAATGCAAACGGTTCCACAAAAGAAAGTCCAAAAAAAGGACACAATGAGAAAGAAAACCCGTTTGACCCAAAAGAATTTTTAGGAGAAAGCCTTAAAGAATTTCGTTTAGAATCACAACTTGAGACGTATCTTTTACAAAACCAGGATAAGTTGAATTCGCTTACCCAATTTGTGAATGGCGACAAAGCTCAATACTTCTCTGATGTTTATAATCAGGTGAGCACTTATATTGCTGGCGGAGCAGTAGATATTATTGTTGTTTACGAAAAAAAGTTATTTGATATGTGGCTAAAATTAGGCGTTGGCGTTTTTGAACTCAAAAAAGGCGTTTTGGAACCAGATACGATTGATCAACTCATTGAATATATTGAATGGACCGCTAGATTATTCCCCGGGGTTAAGAAAGAAATGATACAGGGCATTGCCGTAGGCAGAGATTTTGGGAATCAAAAAGATAAAGAGCAAGAAATTATTAAAAAACTCGACGACTACGACCAACTGTACAATCTTGCTTGTTATACTTATTCCGTTGACTCAAGTGGAAATGTCAGTTTTTTGAAGTCAGCTTAGAATAGCCGAATTCATTAAAGGGTGTTCCTCGCCGACATACTTTTCCTTATCCTCCTCTTTGCCCTTTGGGATTTTTATTTCCTCGCCAATACCGAGTAATTCTTTTAGCTCGGGGTCATCAACAATGGCTTTCTCAATGAGTTTATCGAGTTCCTTGTTATCTTCGTTCGCGCTAGCCAAACTTTTTTGTTGGTATTCTTTATCCCATTTCTCAAAAATCTCATTTTCAAAAAATGTTTTTAGGCGATCTTTCAAAGTGCGATAGTCGTCAGTATGTGCAAATTCCTCTCTCCCTGCGTGAAATAGATTTGCTAACTCAACCGGAATATCAGACATATCAATATAACAAAGCAGATAGGGCGCGAGTGCGGGAAGTTGGCAATCAGTACGCAAAAACGACTCGTTCTCATAACCGAGAGCGAGCCCATTTTCAACATAAAATATCTTCTCGCGCTGTAATTTGTATGATTCAACTCCTTTTGCGTCACTGATATGCTTGAGACGAATACAGCGGATATTTCTAACGCCGACCTCGCCAAGTCCCGCAGGTAGCGTTATATCGTCGCCAACAATATCTTTGTTGTCTTCAACGCGGCGAAGCAAACCGGCAATTGCACCTTTTGTGTCGCCCTTCCACCCTCGCATATCTTGAAGATATATTGGGAGTGGTGATTTTTGGAGTTTTTGATTTATGTCAAAAGAAAGCGAATTGCGACCAAAAACTATATTAGACGGATTCTCGAGATAATAATCGTATAACCGGATAAGACAACCATCAATAAATTCTATATCTAGCCCATCAATCTTGAGAGGTTGTTCATATTTGAAAGAAAAAGTATTGCCACTTTTGTCTGTACAATACTCGTAGTAAGCAGTTCTACTCTTGTAGTTGCGTCTTACCAATGTCCAGCCATAGTCATTTGATTTACCTTTCTCCGCAATCGTTTCTGCACGACGAGAAAGTACGAGTTGATAGCATCGCGCTTTACTTCCGCAAAAACGAATTGCCGCCGAGCCACCTTGGTGGTATTTACCGAATACAAAATCAATATTTCGTTTGATACTTCCGCTTAGATGAACAATGGTGTTTTGGATTTTCTCAGGTGATTGTCCCTCGCCACGATCAATAACAGTAAGTGTCGGTTTCTTTTTGTCTCCTTCAGCGAGAACAACTAGATGACGTTTTGCCCAATCGCTTCTTTTCTTGTTGATTTCTTCTTCACCACCGAAGTATTTACTGATGGCTTCTGAAAGAGATTTCGGTAGTTTTGAGTTTTTACTGTCTGGGGCTTCGCCCTCAATTTCATAACACCGGCGCATGAGAAGAGAATCTATTGAGTTGGTAAGTTTCTCTACTAACGCATTACTGGAACTTTTCATCTGTCCCTCTACCTGACCCGCATTGTTGTCCCTTCCACCATAGGGTTTCCAATCACAATTTTCCGACTTGAAAAAATCATTACTATCAATCAATGAAGCAATCTCATCCGATGACGCAATGGATAAGAGTTTAGAAAATATTTCCTTGTTGTTTTTAATTTTTGACATAACTAGAGTTTAAATTCTCGCTTTTTCGGGAAGTGGAATTTTGCCTTAGTTTCTTTAACCTTGCGTTCGATCTCAGAAAAGACTTTATCGATATCCTGCTCATCGTATTCGTAGATATTCCGATTAGAGCAATTACCCAAGACTTTCAATCGTTTTAGGACTATATTTGTTCGGGCAGTGGCAAGTCGCTTGAAGCGATCTCGTGGATGTTCGTTTGTCGGGGTTATCTTTTCCATAAAATTCACTTATTTGTAATATATAGCATGCCCTTATAAATACTGCAAGCCTGTGTAAAGAGTGTAGCGTATGTAAAGTATCTCTGTCAAGAAAAGCCAGAAGCCGGTTTTGAACCGGTTTTTGGCGCTCAATCTCGTTGCTTCTAATTGCTTCTAACTATTTTTAACTGGAATTTGTCCAAAACACCTCATTTCCCAGGTCAAAATTTGATTGCTTCTAATTGCTTCTAATTGCTTCTAATTTAGAAATTCGGCTCATAGTAAGTATTCATGGATGCCCCGCCGGAATGAATCAGTCCTAACTCTTGCATTCTGCTTAAATCATTGTTAATAGTAGCCCGAGAAATATCAGGGAAAAGTTCTACGCATGCAGTTGCTGTGATTCTTTTCTGTTCAACAAGATAATCCCAGATACGAAATTGCCTGTCATTTAGTTTACTTAACTTTTCGCCAGGCAAAATTACTTTAAAACTATTGGTTGTGTTTTTAAAAATTGGCTGAAGTAGCCCCCACTTCTCCGTTTCAGTAAATACAATATCAATGCCTCTGCCGTATTCTTCCAGATAATCAAGGTCTTTTAGACGTGCCGCAATGATTTCGTTACGACTAACTTGGGCGTCGCGAATATTGTCTACCGTAACTCCAGGCGGTAAACAACCTGGATTAAAAATTTCGAGCCTATCTTCAAAAACATTTACCTGTGTATATGTCTCAGTAATTCTATAATCACGGTGGATAACTGCATTGGCGACAATTTCTCGGATAGCTTTTTCAGGGTACTCATACCGTTCAACTCTTTTTGTACCGACAATTTGAGCACTTGTTCGTATATTGCGTAATATAAACTTCTGCATCGTATCAATTTGTTCATTTAGCGTTCCGTCTATGTCTGCTTTATCTATGATATCTGTTGCAACATTTGATCCCTTATATTTAACGCAACGAACAATGTAGCGGCCGAAGGATCGTTTGGTCTGGGGCTTCTCCTTTGCAAAAATAAGAAAACCAGCAATAGTCGGAAAGTTATCTTTACCAAATGTGTCCGCTATGCCAAGATTTTTAAGCAAATCAAAAGCTATTTCCTCAATGCGAGCATCGCGGTTTGTTCTTTGTCCCATTCGTGTGAGAAGGTCATATATTTTCTTTTCTGATAGATCGCTAAGTTGGGTATCCAATGCTTGAGTACTATCAAATTTTGAAAGCTTAGCGTTATCAAGAAATCGTAGCATCTCATCGTGTGTAATTTTTCTATCGGTATTGCCATCGCGTACGTAAGCACCATTAGGCATACCTATGTCCTTGTGATAACACGGTTTATGTTGGTCTGAACATTCAGGAATATAAATAACGAGTATCGTTTTCCCGTCTAGGGTCATTGGAAAATATTCTGGACGGATAACAACACTCATTTGTGTACTCACTATATTACTCATCTTCTCTTGCAAAACTGCAAGTTCAGTAATTCCAGTAACTTCCATAGAATTTTTTAACCTATCTTCCGTTACACCCAACACAACAAAACCACCACCCGGACGGTGAGAGAAAGCGGAAACAGTTTTCCATGTGTCACGAGGAAATCCACCGCGAGCGTCTTTAAACTCAACGCTGGAGGTTTCAGAACCCAACCTTATAGCTTCCTCAATGATTTGTTTGACTTTGGGCTCATCCATAAAATAATTTTAGCAAAAATTTAGCATTTTTAACAGACTAGAATAACGCTCTCTGGTACTAATTTTTCGATGTAAGCAATTTTGTAAAACCTAAGCAAAAACCGTCAACCTTTCGGAATGACAGTTTTTGTTACCAAAAAACCCTTATTCTGCTTGGGTTCAAACTTGGACATCTGGCGGAGGGGGTGAGATTCGAACTCACGGTGCCTTACGGCACACCGCATTTCAAGTGCGGCACGTTAGACCACTCTGACACCCCTCCGCGTTGTGGCGGAATATTCAATAGTATTCTGCAACCTTCAACATACTATCAAAAAAATGCCTTCTCGCAATCTTTTATGCCATCCCCAATCAACGCTTTCACCGTAACAAATTCCTGAATAATAACAAATTCCTGAATAATGATAGTAGTACTGGACTCCGCTACCCTCCACTCCTTTTTTGAGTTTCGCGCATCCTCTTACCGCCATCTGCTTTCTCAAGCAAGGTAACTATTCCTCGCTTCGCATCCACCTCGACCATATCCCCGTCCTTAAGCACCCGCGTCGCATGCTTGGTGCCGATGACGCAGGGCTTTCCGAGTTCCCGAGCGACGATAGCTGCATGGCAGGTTATGCCGCCCTCATCGGTTACAAATGCGGCTGCTTTCTTCATTGCAGCAAAATATTCGGGCCTCGTCATCGAGGAGACGAGGATATCGCCTTCTTCTACCTTCTTGATAGCATCGAGGGTCATACACACCTTTACCTTTCCTGTTGCCTTACCCAGCGAAGCGCCCATGCCGCGTATCACTTTTTCCTCCTTGAGCTCTCCGCGAAGCACCTTCATTGCTTCTGTATACGCATTGCCGGTGAGAATGACGTTCTCATCTTCAGTCGCGATATAGAGTGAACCTTCGCGACGAGCCGTGAGCTCGGCTTTCTTTTGTGGGAGCGATGCGTCGAAATCGTCCTTCAGTGCATAACGAAGGTCGGCGACCCCGATCGACGTGCGACGAGAAAGTTCTTCAAGCAATCGTTCTAAATACTCAACTGCTATCATGATGTTGCGCTTTCGCTCGTCCTGCCAATGCGTGATGAAGCGAAGCGCCTCGAACTTTCGGAGAAGTATCTCTGGCAGCGCATGATCCTTCACAAAGGCTTCGCATTTCGAAGCCCCATCAGATACCCCTTTCGAAGCACCGATTGAACGCATCTCCGCATAGATATCTTCGCACGACATGGGGAGCCGCCCGGCGCAAGACATCCACATCCAGCTGTACTCCCGCATGTACGCATCGACAGCCTTTCCTTGCTCCTTTTCCGGAAGTATCGCGATACGCCGAAGACTGTTTGTCGCACGCTGTGCGAATGACTCGCCATCCGGAGACGTGAGCAGGACGAATGCCTCCTGCAGTTCGCCTGCATCCGACACGAAAGCGGCAAGCTCTTTCTTCAGATGCTCATCTCTTGGTATTGCGACCGGCTCGATCATGTGCGCCACACCTATAGCAGCCGTGACCGAATCGATGCCGGTATGTACCCGCTTCAATAGCTCGTTATCTCCAAAGCTGGAAAGATCAGTTGCATCAAGCTCTTTATAGAAAGCATGTACAGGTTGAAGCGACCTCTCATAGGTCTTCTTCCACTTAGAAAAGTAGTCTGGGTCGGCTTCAAAGGCCTTAAAAAACTTCACGTGCATGCTTTCAAGGTCGGATACCCGGTAGTAGAGCCGCCCGCTTTCTTTTGTCGAGTCGAACAGAAAGGCGGAATAGTTCCACATAAGCTCGCGCTTCATGCCGAATCCTGAAATAGCAGCAGTGATTAGGTAGAGCGGCGTCAGATTGCCTGCCTGTATATACCATTTGTCCGCGAGTAGTGACTCTATGAGTTCTTTTTTCATAAAAACTTCCTAACTGTCCCTTTTTCCGCCACAGCACCAAAGGATATTGGTGCTGGACTCCGCTACTCCCCACTCCTTTTTTGAGTTTCGCGCATCCTCTTACCGCCATCTGCTTTCTCAAGCAAGGTAACTATTCCTCGCTTCGCATCCACTTCGACCAGATCGTCGTCTTTGAGGACTTTCGTTGCCACTTTCGTTCCAACGATACAGGGTTTACCGAGCTCGCGTGAGGTTACTGCAGCGTGCGAGGTGAGCCCTCCCGTGTCGGTAATGATAGCGCCTGCTTTCTTCATCGCAAAGACGTACTCCGGCGAAGTCATCGACGTTACCAGTATATCTCCTTCTTTGAACGACGTGAGGTCATGCGGATCAAGAAGTATCTTAACACGTCCTCGCACGGCTCCACCCTTGCCGACGCTCACCGTGATACCTCTGAAACTGCGAATGTTCTTATCCGCCTCGCCTTCCACATAGATGTTCCAATAGCTTTCGGCTTCTTCCTCAGAAAGCAGTTTGCTTTGTCGCTCATTTTGATGAATGCCGAAGAATTCTCGTTTCTCGCTAAGCCTTAACTGCTCTCCTGTTAGATATTTCTCCGTCTCGAAAAACGGAAGATCGAGAAGCTGTTCGAGCGCGACACCAAGCCTCCGAGAAGCCTCCGCGAGAAGTAGCGTCTTATGATGGATGGTGAGGAAGATATATCCCTTGCGTTCATCTTGCCACTCGATGCCGAAAGCGACGGCATCAGCGATGTCCATGATTCGTTTCGGCAGTTTATATTTTCTCTGCGCGTCCGCCTTACGCTTCTTCGTTTCATTCATGCGTTTCTCCTCCCGATGGTGAAGATCCTTCGGAAGTTTCCGCTTCCGTTCTTCGAAGAAAGAATGCGACAGCACACTGCTTCCGTTGTAGCTGTTCTTTAACCAAAAGTATTTCTTCTGGTGCAGAACAATGTCAGAAGCATTCGCTAATTCAATTTCTTCTTTCCGATAGAACGAGAGGGTATCGGGAGCCGTCAGTATCTCCATAACGCCAGGAATGTCCTGCTTGTGTACTCCGCGCGCAAGCAGAAGGTCGCTTAGGACCCCCTCTGAACCATAGGTGCCTAGCTCTTGAATGATTGTAGGAAGCCAAAATGCATTGATATGTTTGTAAAAATCTTGCCATAGAGCGAGAAATTCCTTTTCTGATAGCTTCGTAAGGTCAGTTTTCTCGATGATGTCGGTGTGGGCAAAAAGTGTTTTGTTACCCTCACGCCAATCATTTCTCATTCTTTCGCGTCCTTCTTTCGAAAGCATGTACTTGCGGAAGATATTTTTACCTCTTTTGCGAAATATCGGATCTTCATTGAGCCACACCATGCGTCTGCCATGAAAAAGAAATAGAGATGGTGGCCAGCATTCACCGTATGTATCCATGAGATCCTGGGGCATCGGCGCTACATAATCCGAGGGATAGAAAAATCGCCCCGGTACAGGACCCCATTGGAACAGTTCTATATTAGGATTGAGTGGCAAATCAGCCTTTTTCTTAGCCATACGACACTTCACCATTATGAATATGTCCAGAATACCACGCTCCAGCCCGTCCCATAAGTAACTGCTCACAAACCTGAGTGGAAACTAGGTTTTGGTTAAGCCATTTTTACCTATTTTACCTAAAACCTTTCAAGAATTTTGTTCTGTAGAATGGCTTTGCTAAGCCCTTACTCGGAGTTGTGAGCAGTTACTCCCATAAGTAACTGCTCACAAACCTGAGTGGAAACTAGGTTTTGGTTAAGCCATTTTTACCTATTTTACCTAAAACCTTTCAAGAATTTTGTTCTGTAGAATGGCTTTGCTAAGCCCTTACTCGGAGTTGTGAGCAGTTACTCCCATAATCATTGACTTATATTGTATTTTATGGTATTCTTGTACCTAATTTTAGCTCGGCACCCAAAACCCTCAATTCGAATTTAAATACAAATCGATTTCTTGCAAAAGGAGGCCCGTCAGAGCTTCTTTTTTCGTTTCCGGTGTTGTTCCAGTTTTTCTTTCGGTGTCCGGCAATTCAAGCA
>Ga0210019_1000690_pt1 | contig 40953 bp, 43 predicted proteins | sample CryGeyCG2114_020_2_FD_183969 | JGI IMG/M metagenome (GOLD analysis project Ga0210019, IMG submission 183969) | Groundwater microbial communities from aquifer - Crystal Geyser CG11_big_fil_rev_8/21/14_0.20 (SPAdes) (version 2) | ecosystem: Environmental > Aquatic > Deep subsurface > Groundwater ...
ACACCCGCCAGAACCGGAACGCCATCATGCCCGTGACCATCGACGCCATCCGCGCCATCCGCGACGCCGCCGCCCTGCTGGAGGGCGACATCATCCGTACCCCGGCGCTGCCCGTGCGACGGCTGTCGCGCGCGACGGGGGCCGAGGTCTACCTGAAGCTGGAGAACCTGCAGGTCACTGGGTCGTTCAAGGTGCGCGGTGCCGGAGTGAAGCTGAACAGCCTGAGCGACGGCGAACGGGCGCGCGGCGTCGTCGCCGCCTCGGCCGGCAACCACGCCCAGGGGGTCGCCTTTCATGCCGGGCGCCTGGGTATCGCGGCGACCATCTACATGCCCGAGGGCACGCCCTTCACCAAGGTCGGCCGGACCGAGGACCTGGGGGCCACGGTCGTTCTGGAAGGGGCGGACTTCAACGCCGCGCGCGAGGCCGCCCTGGCCCACGCCGAGGCCACCGGCAAGCTGTTCATCGCCCCCTTCGACGATCCCCACGTGATCGCCGGACAGGGCACGGTGGCGCTGGAGCTGCTGGAGGACGTGCCTGACCTGGACGTCCTGATCGTGCCGATCGGCGGCGGCGGCCTGATGGCCGGCTGCGCCGTCGCCGGCCACGCCATGAACCCGAGGCTCGAATTGATCGGTGTGCAGACCGCGCTCTACCCCTCCATGGCCCGGGCGCTGAAAGGCGAGCCGCCGGGCGGCGGCGGTACCACCATCGCCGAGGGCATCGCCGTGAAGACGCCGGGCGAGATCACCCGTCCGATCATCGCCGAGCACGTGAAGGACATCGCCGTCCTCGGCGAGGACCAGATCGAGGCCGCGGTCCTGATGCTTGCCGAGGGTCAGCGCATCGTTGCCGAAGGTGCCGGCGCCGCCGGCGTCGCCGCCCTGGTCGCCGCCGATGGCAAATATTCCGGCAGGAAGGTGGGCATCGTGATCTCCGGCGGCAACATCGATTCCCGCCTGCTGTCCAACGTGCTGCTGCGCGGCCTGGTGCGCGGCGGGCGCATGGTCAGCCTGCGCATCAGCATCAGCGACCGGCCGGGCATGCTGTCCGAGGTCTCGGGCCTGATCGGCGGCCTGGGCGGCAACATCCTGGAGGTCTATCACCAGCGCCTGTTCTTCGAGGGGCCGATCCGGGACACGGAACTGGACGTGGTGATCGAGACCGTGGACGCCGAACATGTGCGCAAGATCGTCGACGCGCTTACCGCCGCCGGGTTCCAGACCCGGGTGCTGTCCAATCGAATGAATTAGCCGTTCACATCCGGTAGACGAGAAGCCGGGTCCGGCGCCCGTCGTCGACCTGGATCGTATTGTCCGGCACCACCTCGGGCACCGCGAAGCTGTTGGAGACGAACAGGCCGCCCGGCTTCATCTCGCGCCTGGCCTTGGCGTACAGGCGCGCCATGGGAACCGGCGACAGGAAGCAATAGACCACGTCGAACATGCCCAGGTCGGCCCGCCACAGGGAGAGAAAACGGAGCCGCAGGTTGGCCCGCGGCTGAACCAGAAGGCGCAGGCGGGTGAACAGAAAGACCAGGGGGGCCGTCTCGTAGCCCTCGAACCGGACGTCCGGCCGCGCGGCGGACAGGTGCCACAAGGTGCCGCCCAGGCCGCTGCCGAGGTCCGCCACGCGGACGCCAGGCTGTTCGGGCAGCAGGTTTTCGACGGCGCGCCAGGTCTTGGGGTTGGTGAGATAGAGCGGCACGCCCTCGCCCACCGCGTTCCAGTAGACGGCGAGCAGCCCCACGAACACGACCGGGAATACCCAGACGGGCGGTTGCAGGCCGAGCACGACCCACACGAGAACGGGCGCCACGGCCTGCACCGGCAGCCACCAGCGGGCAAGGCCCATGGGCAGGGTCGCCGCCGCCGCCGCGGCGCCCCAGACGACGCACAGCGTGCCCGGCGCGGCGGGCCAGCCGGCGTTGCGCAAGAGTGCCATGGCGATCACCGTAACGATCCCGCCGACGAGCTGGGCCGCCACCGCACGAACGATGGGGAAACTGAACAGAAACGGAGGGTTAGACCTGGCCACTTAATCCACGATACGAACTTTGGAAATAGACCAGCGGGGCCTTCGCGCGATCGACGAGCACGTCCTCGACCCGGCCGACGACGATTCGATGGTCGCCGCCGTCGTGGACCGCATGGACGCGGCACGCGAGCGCCGCCGCCACCCCGTCGAGAAGCGGCGCGCCGCCGGCGCCGGCGACGTAGGCACAGCCGTGCATGTCGAACGTCTGTGGTCCGGCGAACGCGTCCGACAGGGCCCACTGGTCGGCGGCCAGAACGTTGACGGCAAATCCGGCACCCGTTTCCTGGAACTGGGCAAGGCAGCCCGTGCGGTTGTCGAGACACACCAGGATCAAGGGCGGGTCGAGCGACAGCGAGCAAAAGGCGCTGACGGTCACGCCCACCGGCCCGCGGCCGTCACCCGCCGCGGTCACGATGGTGACGCCCGAGGCGAAGCAGGCCAGGGCGTTGCGGTATGCGGTCGGGTCAACCATGAGCAGGCGGCCGGATCATCCCCCCAAAGGACGCAGGCAAATACATACGGACGACCTCTTGAATACGTCGCCCGGGGAATGCCTGGCAAGCCTTTACCAAATCCCAAGGAATTTGCCGTTCACTTCGGGGCAGGTCCCACCAATTAAGCCTATCGGCTTATGGCGCATCGGGTTTAGAAATGCTTGTATTTTGGGACGGTAGGGCGATAGCTTTGCCCCCGCGCGTCAATGACCGCAAAACGGCACCGGCGCGGGGCCGTGCTCTTGGAGGCTATTGAATGCTTTTCATCGTCGGCTCATTGGTCGTGCTCGTTTGCGTGTTCGGCGCCTATGGCGTGCACGGCAGCTACGCCGTCCTCTGGCAGCCCCTGGAATTCATCATCATCTTCGGCGGCGCCATCGGGGCCTTCATCACCGGCAATCCCAAGTCCGTGCTGAAGGGTACCGGATCGGCGTTCAAGTTCCTCCTGAAAGGCCCGAACTACACCCGCGCGCATTACGAGGAGCTTCTCGGCTGCCTTTATTCCGTATTCCGCCTGGCCAAGACCAAGGGCGACCTGGCCCTGGAAGCGCACGTGGAAAAACCCGACGAAAGCACGCTGTTCGCCAATTTCCCGTTGTTTCACGGCGACCATCACGCCGTCGAATTCCTGTGCGACTACCTGCGCCTGCTGACCCTGGGGGCGTCGAACCCGCACGAGATCGAATCGGTCATGGACGCGGAACTGGAAAAGCACCACGAGGAACAGCACGCCATCGCGGCGGCGTTCCAGAGCATGGCCGACGCCACGCCGGCGCTCGGTATCGTCGCGGCGGTTCTGGGCGTCATCGTGACCATGGGCTCGATCACGGAGCCGCCGGAAGTGCTCGGCAACCTGATCGCCGCCGCCCTGGTCGGGACCTTCAGCGGCATCCTGATCTCCTACGGCTTCGTCGCCCCCATGGCCGCGTCGCTGACCAACACCTTCGCGTCGGACGCCGCCTACCTGAACTGCATCAAGATCGCGCTGGTCGGCCACATGCAGGGCTACGCCCCGCAGGTCTCGGTCGAATTCGCGCGTAAGACGCTGAGCCACGGCGTGCGCCCGACCTTCGCCGAGGTCGAGGAAATGGTCACCAACCTGCCGTCGGCATCGTAACGGTGGACGTCCTGACATGAGCCGGATCGCCCCTCCGGACCACGGCGGACGGAGTGGTCAAAACTCCCTAGGAAAGGCCTGATGGCGGAAGAAGCGGCCAAACAACCGATCATCATCAAGAAGATCAAGAAGGGCGGGCACGGCCACCACGGCGGTGCGTGGAAGATCGCCTATGCCGACTTCGTGACCGCCATGATGGCGTTCTTCCTGTTGCTGTGGCTGCTGAACTCCGTGACCCAGGAATCGCTTGAGGGCATCTCCAACTTCTTCGCGCCCGTGTCCACCTCGCAGACGACGAGCGGGTCCGGCGACATCCTGCAGGGCAAAACGATCACCGAGGAGGGAATCTCGCAAAGCGCCACGGCGCGTGACAGCGTGACCGTCGACCTGCCGCCGCCCAAGGCCGGGACCGGCGGCGACCTGTCCGAAGGCGAGGCGGAATCCAAGGCGAAGCCGACCGAGGAGGATGTCGAGGCCCAGGCCGCCAAGAAGGAGCAGGAAGCCTTCGAGGACGCCCAGGAGGATCTGCAGAAGACGCTGGAAAGCGTGCCGCAGCTGCGCCAGCTCAAGAACAGCCTGTTGGTCGACAACACGCCCGAGGGCCTGCGCATCCAGCTTATCGACCGCGACGGCCTGGCCATGTTCCCCTCGGGCGGCGCCAAGATGTTCCTGCACACCCAGCGCCTGCTCGAACTGGTCACCAAGGTCATTCTGTCCATGCCCCAGGACATTGCGATCTCGGGACACACGGACGCAACGCCGTTCTCGGGCCAGGACTACGGCAACTGGGAACTGTCGTCGGACCGCGCCAATGCGGCGCGCCGCGCGCTCGAAGGATTCGGCGTGCCCGACAGCCGCATCAAGCGCGTCGTCGGCAAATCGGCGACGGAACCCTTGATCGCCGACGACCCCAAGCATCCCTCGAACCGGCGCCTGTCCATCGTGCTGCTGCGCGGCACCGGCCGCGAGGCGGAGAAGGCCAAGGCCGAAGAGAAGGCCAAGAAGGAACAAGAGAACGAAGCCCTGCCCGGCCTGAACGAGATCAAGCGTCAGCAGCAACGCGAGGACGGTGGCGCCGCGCCCGCGCCGGCGCCCGTGCTGCGCCCGGAAGGCATCCCGCAGTCCGGTTCCGGCGGCGATGCCCCAGCGCAGCCCACGTTGCCCCAGCTGCCCGGGATCAACCTTGAAATCCGCGGCGATATTAAGTCACAGTAGTGTCCGGACGGTTCAGGCATCGGCGACCTGACCGAAGCGACAGGGACGCGACATGCGCCACAAACCCATATCGGACGCGCGGTTCTTTTTCGCGACCGCGCCCCTGCCCTGTCCGTATCTGCCGGACCGGGTCGAGCGGCGGGTGGTCACCGAACTGTTCGGACGCGACGCCGCCAAGCTGCACGATCAATTGTCGTTCGCCGGCTTCCGGCGCTCCCACGGCATCGTCTACGCCCCGGCCTGTCCAGGCTGCGACGCCTGCAAGGCCGTGCGCATCGCCGTCGACGGTTTCGACCTGCGCCCGTCCATGAAGCGAATCCAGAAGGCCAACGCCGACCTGTCGGCGCGCATGGCCCAGCCCGTGGCGACCCAGGAGCAGTACCGTCTGTTCCAGCGCTACCAGGCGTCGCGCCATTCGGGCGGCGACATGTCGAAGATGGACTATCTTGACTATCAGGCGCTGATCGAGGACACGCCCATCGACACGTTCCTCGCCACCTTCCGCGACACGAGCGGCGGGCTGACCGGGGCCATGCTGGCGGACTACCTGGGTGACGGGCTGTCGGCGGTCTACAGCTATTTCGATCCGGACCAGCCGCGCCGCGGGATGGGCACCTTCATGATCCTGTGGCTCATCGCCCAGGCCCGGCGCCTGGGCTTGCCCTACGTCTACCTGGGTTTCTGGATCAAGGGCTGCAACAAGATGGCCTACAAGGCCCGGTTCCGCCCGCTCGAGGTCCATACGGCCGAGGGCTGGGTGTCGTTCGACGCCTTCATCGCCGACACCTGATTTCCGATTCTTAGTCCCTGCCGAACGTGCCCGACCGGGGGAAGCCCTTGGGCACGACCAAGCCCGCCTGGGCCCGCTTGCCGACCCATTGCCGGTATTCGGTTTCCGTGCGCGTGCCGCCCGAGCGCCAGGTCAGGCCCTCGGCGAAGCGCATGGTGGTGACGTCCTTCAGCCCGCCCTTGTTGTAGCGCTGCAGGATCACGCCCTTGCCGCGGCCCATTTCCGGCAGTTCGTCGATGGCGAAGATCAGCAGCTTGCGGTTCTCGCCGACCACGGCGACGGCGTCCGCCCCCTCGATGACCTCGCAGATCGCCGCCGCCTCCTCGCCGGTGCCCAGGTTCAGGACCTGCTTGCCGTTCTTGGTCTGGGCCATCAGCTCGTCCGACGGCACGACGAAGCCGCGCCCCTTGTCCGACGCGACGACGTACTTGCGGCCGGCCCGGAACACCTCAAGCGCGATGGGGTCGTGACCGTTGGGGATGTCGACCATCAGCCGCACCGGTTCGCCGTGGCCGCGCCCGCCCGGCAGCTTGTCGCCGGCCAGGGTGTAGAACCGGCCGTTGGTGGCGAACACCAGGAACTTGTCCGTGGTCTGGCCCTGGACCATGAACTTGAGCCGGTCGCCCTCCTTGAACTTGACCTCCGCGCCCGGCTCGACATGGCCCTTGAGGGCGCGGATCCAGCCTTTTTCCGACAGCACGACGGTGATCGGCTCCTTCTCCACCAAGGCGTCCAGCGGCACCACCACGGCGGTCGGCGGGCCCGCGATCTCCGTGCGGCGGGCGCCGATCTCGGTCTTCTGGCCGAACGCCTTCTTGGTTTCGGCGATCTCGGCGGCGATTTCCTTCCAGCGCGCGTCCTCGTCCTTCAGAAGCTTCCTGATGGCCGCCCGCTCCTTGCCGAGCGCGTCGTGCTCGCGGCGGATCTCGATCTCCTCCAGCTTGCGCAACTGGCGCAGCCGCATGTCGAGGACGGCGTTGGCCTGGACCTCGGTCAGTTCGAAGCGCGCCATCATCACGGCCTTGGGGTCGTCCTCCTCGCGGATGATCTTGATGACCTCGTCCAGGTTGAGGAAGGCGACCAGCAGGCCGCCCAGGACCTCCATCCGCCGCTCGATCTTCTCGAGGCGGAAGTTCTTGCGCCGGATCAGGACCTTGTGCCGGTGGTCGAGGAACGCCTGCAACACGTCGCGCAGCGACATCACGCCGGGCGTGTTAGCGGCGTCCAGCACGTTCATGTTCAGGTTGAAGCGGATTTCCAGGTCGGTCTCGCGGAACAGGTGCTCCATGAGGGTTTCCGCGTCCACGGTGCGGCTCTTGGGCTCCAGCACGATGCGCACGTCTTCCGTCGATTCGTCGCGGATGTCCTGCAGGATCGGCAGCTTCTTGCCGATGATCAGGTCGGCGATGCGCTCGATCAGCTTGGCCTTCTGGACCTGGTAGGGAATTTCCGTGATGACGATCTCGTACTGCCCGCGGCCCTGGTCCTCGACCGCCCAGCGCGCGCGCAGGCGGAAGGCGCCCCGGCCCGTCCTGTAGGCCTCGACCACGGCGGCGTGATCTTCGACCAGCACCCCGCCCGTCGGGAAGTCCGGCCCCGGGATGAATTCGCACAGCTTGTCGAAGGTCGCGTTGGGGTGCTTGATCAGGTGGATCAGCGCGTCGCACAGCTCGCCCGCGTTGTGCGGCGGGATGTTGGTCGCCATGCCGACGGCGATGCCGGTCGATCCGTTGGCCAGCAGGTTGGGGAAGGCGGCCGGCAGGACGATGGGCTCCGACTCCTCGCCGTCGTAGGTGGCGCGGAAATCGACCGTGTCCTCGTCGATGCCGTCGAGCAGCGCCGCCGCGACCTCGGTCAGGCGCGATTCCGTGTAGCGCATGGCGGCCGCGTTGTCGCCGTCGATGTTGCCGAAATTGCCCTGCCCGTCGACCAGCGGATAACGCACGGCGAAATCCTGGGCCAGGCGCACCAGGGCGTCGTAGATCGCGAGGTCGCCGTGGGGATGGTATTTGCCCATGACGTCGCCGACCACGCGGGCGCACTTCTTGTAGCCCGTGGCGGGGTCGAGCTTGAGCTGGCGCATGGCGTAAAGCAGGCGCCGGTGCACGGGCTTGAGCCCGTCGCGCACGTCGGGCAGCGAGCGCGCGACGATGGTCGACAGCGCGTAGGCCAGGTAGCGCTCGCTCAGCGCCTGGGACAGCGGGGTATCGCGGATGTCGCCGCCGAAGTCTCCGGGGGGCGTGATCGCGGTCATGGGGTCGGTTCCTTAGAGTTCTGGGGGCTTCCGAGCATCTGGGGCGGAACGCCATGTTCGTCCACCAGATATAGTACATCCGGAGGATGAAGGGTCAATGCGCGGCTGGCCCCGGCGGGACTATTTTTTCGCCTGGAAGCGCTCGACCAGGCGGTCGCGGGCGGCCAGCCGTCCGGCCCGCCCGTCCAGCGCGTGGCTTTCCAGGAAATAGCCCGTGAGGCGCAGGCCGTCCACAACCTCGGCCGGGGTTTTCGCCGCCCCGGCGCCCAGCAAAAACGCCGGCAGGGCCAGCAGCCGCCCGTGATAGGGCCGTCCCGCCTCGGCCGAGACGGCGCGCCCGGTCTTGGGCGAGACGTAGGCCAGATTCTCCGTCTCCCCCGTCGCGGCGCAGGCGGAAAGGTCGAGGCCGAAGCCCAATTCGCCCAGCACCCCGACCTCCCACTTCACGTAGGCCGAGCCGACGTCGGGATCGTCCAGCACCGTCATCAGGCCGGCGAGGCCGTGGAAGATGGCGGGATGCTCCTCGCCCTCGGGCAACAGCGCCTCGGCCACGGCGCAGGCGGCGGCGAGTGCGGCAAGCCCGTCCGGCCGGTCGAGGAGCGAGGACGCCGGGGCCTCCAGCACCTCCGTCGTCAGGGTGCCCAGGTGTTCCGGCAGGCGGCCGCGCCAGTTCAGGGCGACCAGGTTGCCGACCTGCAGGCCGCCCCGCTTGCGCCGCCCCGCGCCGCCGCGCACCAGGCCCGCCTGACGCCCCCGCGTTTCCGTAAGCGCGCTGACGATCAGCGCGTTCTCCCCGTGCTTGCGGGTCGCCAGGATATAGCCCCTGTCACTCCATTCCATGGCGGAACGCCTCATCTGCGCGTTTCAGGCGCAATCCATTGATCGTGGTCAGGCATCGAAATCCAGGCCCCATTCCGCATAGCGTTCGCGGTCGTCCTGCCACTTGCCGCGCACCTTCACGTGGATGAACAGGTGCACGGGATGGCCCAGCAGGTCCTGCAGCTCGGTGCGCGCGGCGGCGCCGATGCGCTTGATCATCGCGCCCTGTTTGCCCAGGACGATGCCCTTCTGGCTGTCGCGTTCCACGTAGACGACCTGATGCACGCGGGCGGAGCCGTCGGCCTGCTGTTCCCAGTCCTCGGTCTCGACCGTGATCTTGTAGGGCAGCTCCTGGTGCAGGTCCAGGAACAGCTTCTCGCGCGTGATCTCGGCCGCCAGGAGGCGCGCCGGCATGTCGGAGATTTCGTCCTCGGGGAACAGCCAGGGGCCTTCCGGCACGGCCCCGGCGAACACCTTGGCCAGGTCCTTCACACCGTCTCCCGTGTTCGCGGAGACCATGAAGCAATCGGTAAATACGCCTGTATTCATTAATGATTCGGCGAGCGTCAGCAGCGCCGGTTTGGCCACCAGGTCGATCTTGTTGAGGATCAGGAAGGCCTTGCGGTTGTCGGCCTTCAGTCTGTCGATGATGGCCTGGGAACGCGCGTCCACGCCCGCCTTGGCGTCGATCAGAAGCGCCACGGCGTCCGCGTCCTTGGCCCCCGACCAGGCGGCGGCGACCATGGCGCGGTCGAGCCGCCCCTTGGGTTCGAAGATGCCGGGCGTGTCGACCAGGATGACCTGCGACGGGCCTTCGATGAAGATGCCCAGAACGCGGGTCCGCGTCGTCTGCACCTTGGGCGAGACGATGGAGACCTTGGCCCCCACCAGCCGGTTGACCAGGGTCGACTTGCCGACGTTGGGCGCCCCCAGGACGGCGATGAAGCCGGCGCGGGTCCCGGCCTCGCTCATGTTATCCCCGCTCATCCCTTCTTCCACGCGTCCAGCATGGCCGTGGCGGCGGCCTGTTCGGCCTCCTGCTTGGTGCCGCCCGTGCCGGCTTGGGCCGGGCGATCCTCGACGGTCACGGTGACGGTGAAGGTCGGCGCATGGTCGGGCCCGGTCTGGTCCGTCACGCCGTAGGCGGGCAGCGGCAGGCCCGCCTTCTGGCAGCGTTCCTGCAGGCGCGTCTTGGCGTCCTTCAGGGGGCCCGTATGGGCGTCCGCCAGCGGGGCCCAGTGGCGGCGCACGAAGGCGGCGGCGGCCTCGAATCCCGCGTCCAGGAACAGGGCGCCGATCAGCGCCTCGCAGGCGTCGGCGAGGATCGACGGGTTGGCGCGTCCGCCCGACGCCGTCTCGCCGGGCGACAGGTTCAGGCAGGGGGCGAGGTCCAGGTCGCCGGCGACGGCGGCCAGGGTCTCCTTGCGCACCAGGGCCGTGAAGCGGTAGCCCAGTTCGCCCTCGGTTTCATCCGGAAAACGCTCGTACAGCAGCGCCGAGACGGCCAGGCCAAGCACCCGGTCGCCCAGGAATTCCAGGCGCTCGTTGGAGTTGAGGCGGTCCTGCTGCCCCGAGGCGTGCTTGAGGGCCTGGGTCAGGAGGGCCGCATCGGCGAACCGGTGGCCCAGGCGGTCCTGCAGGGCCGAAAGGCGCTTCGCGGTGCCGTCGCCGCTCATTCAATCCCCTGGAAGATGCGCTCGAAGCGCACCGTGGAGAGCCACTGCCAGGGCCGCCACAGGGACCCGTTGGTCGAGAAGAACAGGAACTCGGCGCGCCCGACCAGGTTCTCCCGGGGAATGAAGCCGACGTCGCCGTAGCGCGAGTCGTTGGAGCGGTCGCGGTTGTCGCCCATGGCGAAGTACATGCCGGCCGGAACCTTGTAGACTCGTGTGTTGTCCATGGGGTCGTTGTCGGTTTCTTCCAGGATGAAGTGCCTGACTCCGTTCGGCAGGGTCTCCACGAAGCGCGGCACGCGGCGCGTGGTTCCGAAATCGTCGGTCGAGACGAAATCGTCGACCCGCCGGCGCGTCACCGGCGTGCCGTTGATGTGCAGGATGCCGCCCTTCACCTGGATCTCGTCGCCCGGCAGGCCGACGATGCGCTTGATGAAGTCGGTCTTGTTGTCCGCCGGCAGCTTGAACACGGCGACGTCGCCGCGCTCGGGGATTTCCTCGAGCATGCGGCCGGGGATCAGCGGCAGGGAAAACGGCAGGGAATGTTTGGAATAGCCGTAGGAGAACTTGGACACGAACAGGTAGTCGCCGATCAGCAGCGTCGGCAGCATGGAGCCCGACGGGATGTTGAACGGCTCGTAGGCAAAGGTGCGGACCACCAGGGCGATCAGAATCGCGTAGGTCACCGTCTTGATCGTATCCCAGAAGCCGCCGGATTTGTCGCCGCTCATATACCGTTTTTCCGTGATTTTCCTATGGTGAAGGCAGGGCCGCCGGTTGGGGCCGGCGGGCGGATGAAACGCGCGTCGGGCGCAAAGGTCAAGCGCCTTCCACCCGGGGGACGGCGGAAATGATCACCATGGCGTGGGCCAGGGGGTATTCGTCGGTCTGCGAAACGTGGACCTGCGCGCTCATGCCGGGGGGCGTCAGCGCATCGAGCCGTATCCTGGCGCCGCCGGTGATCTCCATATAGGGCTGGCCCGTCGGCAGGTTGACCACCACCATGTCCCTCCAGAACACCCCCAGGCGGAATCCGGTGCCCAGCGCCTTGGCGCAGGCCTCCTTGGCGGCGAAGCTTTGGGCGAAGCTCGAGGCCGGATTCCGCCGGCGGTACGCCTTCTTCTGCTCGCTCGGCGCGAACAGGCGGTCGACGAAGCGGTCGCCGAAGCGGTCGAGCGTGCGCTCGATGCGCCGGATGTCGCACAGGTCCGTGCCGATACCGATGATCATGGGCGGAGCGTCATGGCGTGCGGGGCGGCGCGCATCGGCTCACGCCGAGCGTTCGCCCAGGGCCTCGGCGCGGGCCTGGTCCATCAGGGCGCGCATGCGCTTGATGCTGCTTTCCAGGCCCCCGAAGATGGCCTCGCCGATGAGGAAATGGCCGATGTTCAGTTCCGCGATGGAGAGGATCGCCGCCACCGGTCCGACCGTGTCGAAGGTCAGCCCGTGCCCGGCATGGCACTCCAGGCCGACGGCTTCGGCGTGGGACGCGGCGGCGACGATGCGGGCAAGCTGGCGCTCGCGCTCGTCCGGGCCGGCGTCGCAATAGGCGCCCGTGTGCAGTTCGACCACGGGCGCGCCCAGCGCCACGGCGGCGTCGAGCTGGGCCGGGTCCGGCTCCACGAACAGCGACACGCGGATGCCCGCCTCGCCCAACGAGGCCACGAAAGGCTTCAGCGTTGCGAACCCGCCCACGGCGTCCAGACCGCCCTCGGTGGTCCGTTCCTCGCGCTTTTCCGGCACGATGCAGGCTGCATGCGGCCGGTGGCGGAGCGCGATCCGCAGCATCTCGTCGGTCGCCGCCATCTCGAAGTTGAGGGGCAGGTCGATCTGTGCCGCGAGACGCGCCATGTCGTCGTCGGAGATGTGGCGGCGGTCCTCGCGCAGGTGCGCCGTGATGCCGTCGGCCCCGGCCTGGGCGGCCAGGCGCGCGGCGCGCACCGGGTCCGGATGGCCGCCGCCGCGCGCGTTGCGGATGGTCGCCACGTGGTCGATGTTGACGCCGAGCCTGAGATATCCGTTCATGGTCCTGGGTCCCTTGCCTGCTAACCCCTGGCGCGTTCCACCGAATTGACCGCGGGCGACGCGCGCAGCGCGGCGATGATGTCCGTCAGGTGCTTGACGTCGCGCACCTCGATGTCGATCAGCATGTCGAAGAAATCGGTCGAGCGGTTGACGATCTTCAGGTTCGAGATGTTGCCGTCGTTCTTGGCGATCATGGTCGAAAGGTCGCCGAGCGACCCCGGCGTGTTGGCCACGGTGACGTGGACCCGGCCGACATGCAGATCGTGGTTGGGCTCGCCGCGGTCCCAGGCCAGATCGAGCCAGCGTTCCGGCTCGTCGCCGAAACCTTCCAGGGTGTCGCAGTCGATGGTGTGCACGGTGACGCCGCGCCCCGTGGTGACGATGCCGACGATGCGGTCGCCCGGCAGCGGATGGCAGCAGCCGGCGAAATGCATGGCCATGCCGGGGATCAGTCCCTGGATGGGCACCCCGCCCTCGCCCTTGTCCTTGCCGCGCTTGCGGTGGCGCGCCTCGGCCAGCGGCACGACCGTCGTGTCGCCCGTCGCCTTCTTGCGCTTGGCCCGGGGATAGACGGCCTCCAGCACCTCGCGGCCGCTCAGATGGCCCAGGCCGACGGCGGCGTACAGATCCCCGACCGAGGTCTGCTTGAGCTTCTTCAGCGCGCCTGAAATTCCTTTGTCCGTAAGGTCATAGTCCGCTTCCTTGAAGCTGCGCTGCAGGATCGATCGGCCGAGCTTCTCATACTCCTCGCGCTCCTGCATGCGGATGAAGCGGCGGATGCGCGCGCGCGCCTTGCCGGTGACGACGAAGCGTTCCCAGGTCGGGTTCGGCGTCTGCGCCTTGGAGGTCACGATCTCCACCTGGTCGCCGTTCCTGAGTTCCGTGCGCAGCGGCATCATGCGGCCGTTGATCTTGCCGCCGACGCAGTGGTCGCCCACTTCCGAATGCACCGCATAGGCGAAGTCGACGGTGGTGGCTCCGCGCGGCAGGTTGATCAGGTCGCCCCGGGGCGTGAAGCAGAACACCTGGTCCTGGAACATCTCCATCTTCGAGTTCTCAAGGACCTCTTCCGGATCGGAGGCGTGTTCCAGGATGTCGAGGAGTTCGCGCAGCCAGCGGTACTGGGTGCCGTCCCTGGCCGGGCCGCCCTGCTTGTAGTTCCAGTGGGCGGCGACGCCGAATTCGGCGATCTCGTGCATCTTGCCGGTGCGGATCTGCAGTTCGATGCGCTGCTGGTGCGGGCCGAACACGCCGGTGTGCAGCGACTGGTAGCCGTTCGGCTTCGGCATGGAGATGTAGTCCTTGAACCGCCCGGGCACGACCCGATAGGCGTTGTGCGCAACGCCGAGCGCCTTGTAGCAGTCCTCGATGCTGTTCACGATGATGCGGAAGGCCATGATGTCGGACAACTGCTCGAAGCCGACGTCGTGCTTCTGCATCTTTCGCCAGATCGAATAGGGCGATTTCTCGCGGCCGTTCACCTCGGCGGTGATGCCGTTCTCGGCCAGGGTCTCCGTCAGTTCGCCGAGGATCTTGGGCACCAGTTCGCCGCCCTGCGCGCGCAGGGTCTCCAGGCGCTTGACCACGGCGCGCCGGGCTTCCGGGTTGATCTCCGCGAAGGCCAGGTCCTCGAGTTCGGTCTTGATCTCCTGCATGCCGATCCGCTCGGCCAGCGGCGCGTAGATCTCCATGGTTTCCAAGGCGATGCGTCGGCGCTTTTCCCCGCTCTTGATGTAATGCAGGGTGCGCATGTTGTGCAGGCGGTCGGCCAGCTTGACCAGCAGCACGCGGATGTCTTCCGACATGGCGAGCACCAGCTTGCGGAAATTCTCCGCCTGCTTGGCGCGGTCCGACTGGAACTCGATGCGGGTCAGCTTGGTCACGCCGTCGACAAGCTGGGCGACCTCGCTGCCGAAGTGCGAGCGAATGTCCTCCAGCGTTGCCATCGTGTCCTCGATGGTGTCGTGGAGAAGCGCCGTCTCGATGGTGGCGCTGTCGACGCGGTAGTTGGTGAGGATGCCCGCGACCTCTATGGGATGCGAGAAATAAGGATCGCCCGAGGCGCGTTTCTGCGCGCCGTGCGCCTTCATGGCGAACACGTAGGCGCCGTTGATCCCGACTTCATCCGCGTTGGGATCGTAGGACTTGACCCGTTCAACAAGTTCGAACTGGCGGATCACGAGAAAGGCGCCTTATCCAGTCAATACCGGGACGCCGTTCCCGCGGTGGCGGAACCCGCGACCGGGCCGCGGTCCGGCCGGAAATGTGGTTCAGTCCTCCAGCCCAATCTCCGCATCCTGGAAAACGACATCCGCGCCCATGGTAACAGGCTCCGCGTCGTCGTCCACGTCCAAAGTATCGTCGTCGTCGCTCGACGCGGGCGCGCTCATGCCCGCCGCCATGGCGGTAAGCTGCATGGCGTCGGGGATGGCGGGATCCAGGTCCTCGATCGATTCCTCGATCTGCACGTATTTCTGCAGGCCCTTGATCAGGGATTCCTCAAGCTCTTCCAGAGGAATCGCCTCTTCGGCGATCTCGCGCAGCGCGACGACCGGATTCTTGTCGTTGTCGCGGTCGACGACGAGCGGCGCGCCAGCCGAGATGTGGCGGGCCCGCTGGGCCGCGAGCATGACCAGCTCGAAGCGATTGGGAATTTTCAGAACGCAGTCTTCGACCGTAACGCGGGCCATGCGGTACCTCCGGGGTCGGAATGTCAGGAATAAGTGTCGCCATAAATCTTGGCGAGGGACTGGGTTATATGCCTGAGCGTGCGGATTTTCAAGCCTTTCGGCGGAATTATTCGGGGAGATGCCATTCCGTACCGAGGTAGCCGTCGGCGTCAGCCAGGGGACGGATTTCCTGGTCCGCCGGCAACTCGGCGCAAAGCTCCTCGACCGTGCGGTTCAGCAACGGATGGCGCCAGCCGGGCGCCACGTCGCGGATCGGCAGCAACGCGAAGGCCCGGGTGTGCAGGCGCGGATGGGGTATCTCCGGGTCGCCGCTCAGCACGCGCGCGCCGAAGGTCAGGAGGTCGAGGTCGAGGATGCGCGCCGCATTGCGCGCGCCGCGCCGCCGCCCGAAGCGCGTCTCGATGTCCAGCAACAGCGCCATCAGGTCCCCGGGGGCGAGGCGCGTTTCGATGCGCACGGCGCCGTTGACGAACCAGGGCTGGTCGGACACCGGCACGGGCGCCGTCTCGTACCAGCCCGCGCGGGCGGTGATCTCAAGCCCCGGCTGTTGTGAAAGAACGTGCAGCGCGGCCCCGCAGGTCGCTCGCGGAACGCCGAACCCCGCCGTCGGCAGGTTGCCGCCGACGCCGATGACGATCGGGCCGGTCATGCCGAAATCCCTTGCCGCGCAAGCCGGTAATCCTTGCGCTCCGGGACAATGACAACTAGATGTTTCATCATAGGACTTGCGTGAATTTTTCACGCCTCGATTTCACCAAGGGATTAAACGAAATGAATTTTTATCCTGAAGAACGCGTGGCCTTGTTCATCGACGGCTCGAACCTTTACGCGGCCGCCCGGGCCCTCAATTTCGACATCGACTACAAGCGGCTGCTGGCCGTGTTCTCCGGCAAATGCCGCCTGGTGCGGGCCTTCTACTACACGGCCATGGTCGAGGACCAGGAGTATTCGCCCATCCGCCCGCTCGTCGACTGGCTCGACTACAACGGCTACACGATGGTGACCAAGCCGACCAAGGAATTCACGGATTCCGCCGGACGGCGCAAGATCAAGGGCAACATGGACATCGAACTGGCCATCGACGTGATGGAGATGGCCGACAAGCTGGACCACGTGGTGCTGTTCTCCGGCGACGGCGACTTCCGCCGGCTGGTCGACGCCGTGCAGCGCAAGGGGCTGCGCGTCAGCGTCGTTTCCACCGTGCGCTCGCAGCCGCCCATGGTCGCCGACGAACTGCGCCGCCAGGCCGACATCTTCATCGAACTGCAAAGTCTGCAGAACGCGATCCAACGCGCCGGCGGGCCGTCCGCCGGCAATGCGCCCGATGACGATGACGACGAATACGACGACGATTACGACGACGAAGGCGAAGCCGAAGTCGAGATCGTCTGACGGGCCATGGCCGCCGCGTTCCAGGACCCGTCCCGCGACTGCGCGAGATGTCCCCGCCTGGCCGCCTTCCGGGCGGACAATCGGGCGGCCTTTCCCGATTGGCACAACGCCCCCGTCCCCGCCTTCGGGCCGCTTGACGCCCCGCTTCTGATCGTCGGCCTTGCGCCCGGCCTGCGCGGGGCCAACCGCACGGCGCGGCCGTTCACGGGCGACTACGCGGGCGACCTTCTCTACCCGACCTTGGGCGACTTCGGCTGGAGCCGCGGCAGCTACGGCGCCCGGCCGGACGACGGCCTGACGCTCGCGGGCTGCCGCATCACCAACGCCGTGCGTTGCGTGCCGCCGGAAAACAAGCCGACGGGCGCCGAATGCGCGGCCTGCCGCCCGTTCCTGGCGGACGAGATCGCCGCCATGGGAAACCTGCGCGTGATCCTCGCCCTCGGCGCGGTGGCCCATGCGAACGTCCTGGCGGCGCTCGGCGAGAAGCGCAAGGACTTCCCCTTCGGCCACGGCAACCGTCACGCTCTGGCGGGCGGCCGGTGGCTGGTCGACAGCTATCACTGCTCGCGCTACAACACGAACACGGGCCGGCTGACGCCCGAGATGTTCCGCGACGTCTTTACCCGGATCGCCGGGCTTGTGGACGTCTAACCTCCCATTCATCCACCCGGAACAAGGGCTTGGCGGCAAGCGTTTGTTCGGGTTATCGTTTTCACGGCGGTTCCGTCACCGGGATCGCCGGTGCGCACGGAGGGACGGGATGACTGCGGAGATCGTCAACTTACGTCAGTACCGCAAGGAGAAACAGCGTCAGGCGCGCGAGCGCGCGGCCGAACGGAACCGGCTCCGCTTCGGCCGGGACAAGGCGCGGCGGCGCGAGGACGAGGCGGAACGCCGGCGTTCGGAACAGACCCTTGACGGCAAGCAACTCGACCCCGAAACCGACAAGCCCGCGGGCTGACCCCCGGCGCCGGCGGACCACCTCGCGGCCTCCGAGATTCACCCTGAATTAGTGGTTGTGGGCCTCGTCCGGCTCGAGCAGCCGGTGCAGGTGGACGATCACGTACTTCATGTTGGCGTCGTCGACGTGGGCCTGCGACGCGCCGCGCCAGGCGATCAGCGCCTTGGCGTAGCTGGGGTAGATTCCGACGATGTCCAGATGGTTCGGATCGACGAAATCCTGGCCCTGGGGGTCGGTCACCCTGCCGCCGAAGACAAGGTGCAGTAGTGTATTCGGCATGATCAGTCCCTTTATCCTTTTCTCGACCGGCCCTGGATGCGTCCTCACGGATAATTCATCCGCGGATCGACTGTTTTTCCGGCGCGTTCGCTGGCCGCCCGGCGATTTTGCCCTAAACTAGGGCCTATCCCGCGGGCGGGCAACATTCCCGAAAGCCCCGTCCGGCGGATCTTCGCCAAAGCGCCGCGATCGGCGGCCGCAGCTTCTTGAAAGGTACGAAAGCGAGATGATCGACGTCTATTCATGGCCCACGCCCAACGGGCACAAGGTCCATATCATGCTCGAGGAAACCGGGCTGGCGTACACCGCCCACCCCGTCAACATCCAGAAGGGCGACCAGTTCGAGCCCGAATTCCTGGAGATATCCCCCAACAACCGCATCCCCGCCATCGTCGACCGGGACGGCCCCGGCGGAAAGCCCTATTCCCTGTTCGAAAGCGGCGCGATCCTGATCTACCTCGCGGACAAGACCGGCCAGTTCCTGCCCAAGGAGCCCACGGCCCATTACGACACGCTGCAGTGGCTCATGTGGCAGATGGGCGGCGTCGGGCCGATGTTCGGCCAGGCCCACCATTTCCGCGGCTACGCGCCCGAACAGGTCCCCTACGCCGTCGACCGCTACACCAAGGAGGCCGGACGCCTTTACGGCATCATGGACAAGCAACTCGGCCGGTCCGAGTACCTGGCCGGGCCCGAGGTCACGATCGCCGACTTCGCCACCTTCCCCTGGACCCGCTCGATCGACCGCCAGGGCCATTCGCTGGACGACTTCCCCAACGTCAAGCGCTGGTCCGACGCGCTCAACGCGCGCCCCGGCGTGCAGCGTGGCGTGACCGTGCTGGAGGCCGAACGCGGCGAGCGCAAGCCGCTGACCGACGAGGAACGCGCGGTCATGTTCGGCGACAAGCAGTTCGCGAAAAGGTAGGGAAATAAACCCCAGAGGCGGTGAGACGGTAAGAAGAAGAAAGATTTCTGGACCCCCGCTTTCGCGGGAGTGACGACAAGAAATCACGACGCCGTCATTCCCGCGAAAGCGGGAATCCAGCCTTTAACGTCTTCAATGTCCTCTCACTGCCTCGCCGCCTCTGTGGTGAAATCCTTGTTCACCCATACCGCTGCTGCTTCCAGGGATCGCCCAGATTGTGATAGCCCCGGCTCTCCCAGTAGCCCGGGGCGTCCTTCTCCAGAAAGGTGATCTGGCGCAGCCATTTGGCGCTTTTCCAGAAATACAGGCTCGGCACCACGGCGCGGGCCGGGCCGCCGTGCTCGCACGCGAGTGCCTCGCCGTTCCAGGAATGGGCGATCAGCGAGGTTTCGGCCAGGAAGTGGTCGAGCGGCAGGTTGGTCGTATAGCCGTCGTGGCCGTGCAGCACCGCGAAGGCGGCATTGCCGCGCAGACCCGCCGCCTCGGCGATGGTCCGAACGGCGACGCCCCGCCACCGGTTGTCGAAGGTCGACCAGGAGGTGACGCAATGGATGTCGGTGGTGAGGTCTGTCTGCGGCAGGGCCAGGAAGCGGGCCCAGTCGAACGTAAGGGGCCGGTCCACGGCGCCCGTTACCTTCAGCTGCCATTGGTTCGTCGGCACCAGGGGCCGGTGGCCAAGGTCGAGGATCGGCCAGTCCTTCGCCGGGTGCTGGCCCGGCGGCAATCTTCCACCCCCGTCGAGGCGGCCCTTGGGCGCGCGGCCTTCCCGCGCCCAGCGGGTTTTGGTTTCGGTGAGTTTGCTTTCGGGTGGGGTGTCCGATTCCTGTTCGGTTTGGGCCTTCATGTCGCCCAGGACCGATCCGGCGCGCCCGGCGAACAGGTCCTTGAACCGCTCGTCGCCGCCCGTCGGCATGGCCCTATCCCTTGTCCCGCAGAAGGCGCGCCTTCTGCCGGCCCCAGTCGCGGGCCTTTTCCGTTTCGCGCTTGTCGAACTGCCGCTTGCCCTCGGCCAGGGCGAGCTGGACCTTGGCGATGCCGCGGTCGTTGAAGTAGATGGCGAGCGGCACCAGCGCCATGCCCTTGCGGTTGACCGCGCCCGACAGGCGCGCGATCTCGCGCCGGTGCAACAAGAGCTTCCGTTTGCGCTTGGGCTCGTGATTGGCGAGCGCCGCCTGTTCGTATTTCGGGATGTCGGCGTTGTAGAGGTAGAGCGCGCCGTCCTCCTCGACCGCGTAGGCGTCGACCAGCGAGCCCCGCCCCTTGCGCAGCGACTTGACCTCGGTCCCGGTCAGCATGATGCCGGCCTCGATGTCCTCGACCAGGGTATAGTCGTGCCGCGCCTTGCGGTTCTGGGCCACCACGTTGCCGGGCGGACCTTTCTTTCTCTTGCTTGCCATGGACGGAACCCCCCGACCGCCCCGGCGGGGCGGTCAGCGCGCGGTCAGTTCAACAGGCCGGCGGCGACCATGGCCTCGCGCACCCGGGTCTTGCTGGCCTCGGCGATCTCGCAGATGGGCAGGCGGGCTTCCGCCGAACACTTGCCCAACAGCGACGCGGCGTACTTCACCGGGCCCGGGCTGGTTTCGCAGAACAGCGCGTTGTGCACGGGCGTCAGGCGGTCCTGCAGGTCCATCACCTTGGCCATGTCCTTTTCCCGCCAGGCGCGCTGCATGTCGGCGCACATGCGGGGGGCGATGTTGGCCGTGACGGAGATGCAGCCGTGGCCGCCCGCCGCCAGGAACGGGATCGCCGTGCCGTCCTCGCCCGACATCTGGCAGAACTCCTTCCTGACCGCCAGGCGCGTATTGACCGGCCGGGCCAGATCCTGGGTCGCGTCCTTGACGCCGACGATGTTGGGCAGTTCGGCGAGGCGCGCCATGGTCGCCACGGTCATGTCGACGACCGAGCGTCCGGGGATGTTGTAGATGATGATCGGCAGGCCGCCCTCGTCGTGAATGGCCTTGAAGTGCCGATAGAGCCCTTCCTGGGTCGGCTTGTTGTAGTAGGGCGTGACGACCAGGGCGGCATTCGCCCCGGCGCCCTTGGCGTGCCTGGTCAGCTCGATCGCCTCCTTGGTCGAATTGGAGCCGGTACCGGCGATCACCGGCACGCGGCCGTCGGCAACCTCGATGCACCACTCGGTCACCTGCATGTGCTCCTCGTGGCTGAGGGTCGGCGACTCGCCGGTGGTGCCGCAGGGCACCAGTCCGTCAGAGCCTTCGGCGATCTGCCATTCGACGAAACTTTTGAACGCCGATTCGTCCACCGCTCCGTTCTTGAAGGGGGTAATCAGCGCAGGGAAAGAGCCCTTGAACATGGTTCACTCCTCGGTTTCGTGCCGGGCCTCGGGATTGTGCGGACCATAGCCCCCGCCGGGCGCGGCGGCAAGCATGGACCGTCGCCGACCGACGCCGCGACGCCGCGGGAGATCGCCTCGCTTGTTGCCGGGGCCCGGAAATCGTATCATCGCCGGCATGATGCGGCAGGTAGCCAGGGAAACCGTGATCCGGCCGCCGAAGCGAGGAGGCCTTGTGCCGCCGGCCCTGTTCCGGTGGATGTCGGTTTTTTGCATCTGCGTCGGCCTGGTGCCGGCCGCCGGCGCCCTGGCGAGCCCGCGCGACGACGACGCCCGGTCCCCGGCCAACGCCTCCCCTCTCGACATCCGCGATCTCGCGATCCTGTCCAAGGCCTTCGACGCCATCGACCACGGCAAATGGTCCGACATCAAAGCCCTGGAGGCGAAGGCGAAAGATCCCCTCGCCCGCAAGCTGATCCAGTGGGGGCGGCTGTCGTCGTTCACCGGTCCGGCGGAATTCGCCGAACTCGCGGCCTTCCTGTACGCCAATCCGCAGTGGCCGCGTGTCGGGCGCATCGCCGCCAAGGCCGAGGCGCGCCTGTCGGCGGAGGCGACGGACGACGAGGTCCTGAAGTGGTTCACGGGCCGCCGCCCGCAGACGGCGCTCGGCAAGGCGCGCTACGCGGTGGCGCTGCTCAACCGCGGCGACCGCGACGACGAGGCGCGGGCGACCGCCATGTTGCGCGACGCCTGGATCACCGGCGACTTCTCCAAGGCCGACGAAAAGCACTTCATGGGCCGCCACGCCAAGCGGATCCGCACCTCGGACCATATCGCGCGGCTCGACCGGCTGTTGTGGGACGGCCGCTACTGGGCGGTGCGCCGGCACCTGTGGCGCGTGCCCAAGGCCTATCAGAAGCTGGGGCTGGCGCGGATCGCCCTGCGCCGGCAGATGGGCAACGTCGACGCCCTGGTGGCGCAGGTTCCCGACAACCTGCAGCGCGATCCGGGGCTGATCTACGAACGCTTGCGCTGGCGGCGCAAGAAGGGCAAGGATTCGGCGCTCGACCTGGTGCGCTATCTGCCGGGCGACCAGCCGCATCCCGAACTTTGGTGGCAGGAACGCTCGACCCTGGTGCGCCGGGCATTGCGCCAGGGCTACATCACAGACGCCTACCGCATCGCCCGCAACCACGGGCTCAGCGAAGGCGCCGATTATGCCGAGGCCGAATGGCTTGCCGGCTGGGTGGCGCTGCGCTTCCTCAACGAACCCAAGGTGGCGCTTCAGCATTTCCAGCGCATGCACGCGCGGGTCAACTATCCGATCTCGCTGTCGCGCAGCGCCTACTGGATCGCGCGCAGCTATCAGGACATGAAACGTCCGCGGCGCGCCGCCGAATGGTTCGCCGAGGCGGCGCGCCATCCGACCACCTATTACGGGCAGCTTTCGCTCTCCCGCGTCGATCCGGCGGCCGTCCTGCGCCTGCCGGACGAACCCGAGCCGGATTCCGACCTTGTCCGGCAGTTCCGCTCCCACGAACTGACCCGCGCGTTCCGCGCGCTGGCGGCCGCGGGGGCCGACGACAGCCTGCGGGTCATGCTGGAAACGCTGCTGGAACGCGCCGACGAAAACCCCGGCTGGCGCCTCCTGGCGGCCGACCTGGCGGCCGAGGTCGAGCGCCGGGACCTCGCAGTCAGCGTCGCCAAGCTGTCGCTGCGCGACGGTCAGATGCTGGCCAGCCACGGCTATCCGGCGATCACCCTGCCGCGCCTGCCGGCGAAGTGGAACCTGCCGACCCTGGAAACGGCCCTGGTTCTCGGCATGATCCGCCAGGAAAGCGCCTTTCGCGTGAACGCCGTGAGCCGCGCCAGGGCGCAAGGCCTGATGCAGATCATGCCGGCGACTGCCAAGGTCGTGGCGACCCGCCAGGGTCTGCGGTTCTCCAAGACCCGCCTTGTCACGGATACCCGCTACAACCTGACCCTGGGGCAGTCCTATCTGGCCGGCCTGCTGACGGAATTCAACGGGTCCTACGTGCTGTCCATCGCCGGCTACAATGCCGGGCCCCACCGGGTGCGCCGCTGGCTGAAGGAGAACGGGGACCCCAGGCAGAAGGACGTGGACGCGGTTGACTGGGTCGAACTGATCCCCTTCGACGAAACCCGCGACTATGTCCAGCGGGTGATGGAGAACCTGCATGTCTACCGGTCGCGCCTGTCGGGTCCGGAAATGGCCTTCGCGCCGCTGTCCGACCTGATTCGCTAGGATGCCGCACTTCACCGCATCGTTACCCCTGGCCCCTTGACCCGGTTCCCGCCGCCGCTCATAACGGCGGAATATCCAAGGGGGGATGCTTCGGCTTTCGAAGGGGAGAAATCATGGCCAACGATCAACTGTCCGACATCGGTGCCTGCGTGTTCGACGCCTACGGCACGCTGTTCGACGTCGCCGCCGCCGCGGCCCATTGCAAGGACGACCTGGGCGACAAGATGGCGCCGCTGGCCGCCATGTGGCGGGACAAGCAGCTCAGCTATACCTGGCTGCGCTCGCTGATGGGCGAGTATGTGGACTTCTGGCGAGTCACCCAGGACGGGCTCGACTACTCCCTGGCGGCCCTCGGCATCGACGGCGAGCCGGCGCTGCGCCAGAAGCTGCTGGACCTCTATTTCAAGCTTGACGCCTACGGCGAGGTGAAAGACGTCCTGACGGCGCTCAAGGGGGCCGGCCTCAAGACCGCAATCCTGTCCAACGGCGCGCCGGCCATGCTCAAGGCGGCCGTCGACAATGCGAACATCGGCGGCCTGCTGGATGACGTGCTGTCGGTGGAGGACCTCGGCATCTACAAGCCCCATCCCAGCGTCTACCAGTTGGCGGTCGACCGCCTGGGCGTCGCCGCCGAACGCATCTGCTTCATGTCGTCCAACGCCTGGGACGCCGCGGGCGCCGGCACCTTCGGTTTCAAGGTCGTCTGGGTCAACCGCTTCAAGCAGCCGCCGGAACGCCTGCCGGGCGCGATCGTCACCGAGATCGACAGCCTGCGCTCCCTGCCCGGCCTGCTGGGCGTGTCGTAGCACGCCCCCCGCCGGGCCCATGGATGCGGGCTTTGCCGAACGCCGGTTCACGGCCCGCGACGGCCTGGACCTCTATTTCCGGGAGTACGCGGCACCGGACGTCGGCGCCGGGCCTCGTCCGGCGATCCTGTGCCTGCCCGGCCTGACCCGCAACGCCAAGGATTTCCACCGCCCCGCCCTGCGCCTGCGGGGGCTGGGCTGGCGCGTCGTCTGCCCGGACACGCGCGGACGCGGACGCTCACCCCGCGATCCGGACCCGGCGAACTATCGCATGGAGACCTATCTGGACGATGTCCGGAACCTGCTCTGCACCCTCGGCCTGCATCGGGTCGTGGTCATCGGCACCTCCATGGGCGGCGTCCTCGCCATGGCCATGGCGGCCGCCATGCCGACCGTGCTGGCCGGGGTCGTGCTCAACGACGTCGGCGCCGTGGTGCCGGGAGCGGGCCTGCGGCCGGTCATCGAGGCCATCCGCAGCGAACGCTCGTTCGCAAACTGGGACGAGGCCGTCCGCGTGCTGCGCCGGACCTTTCCCGACCTTCCCGCCGACACGGACGCGGACTGGCTGGAGCTGACGCGGGCGACCTTCGTCGAGGGCCCGGACGGCCGCATCCGCGGCGACTGGGACCCGGCCATCGTCGCGCCGCTGTTGGACCTGCCACCCGGCGACACGGACCTGTGGCGCCTGTTCCGCGCCCTCCGGCGCGTGCCGACGGGGGTTGTACGGGGGGCGAGGTCGGATATTCTGAGCGCCGACATTCTCGCCGCCATGATCCGTGACCGTCCGGGGTTGATTCACGCCACAGTCCCGGACGTGGGCCATCCGCCGAACCTGCGCGAACAACAGTCCAAGGAAGTCATCGATGCCGTCCTCGCCCGCGTCTGAAGTGCTGACATTCGCCGATATCGAAAGCGCCCAGGAGGTGCTTAAGGGCGTCGCCGTCGTCACGCCCGTGCTGGAAAGCCCGCTGCTCAACGCGGCGCTCGGTTTCCGCCTGCGCGTCAAGGCCGAGCCTCTGCAGATCACCGGATCGTTCAAGTTCCGCGGCGCCTACAACGCCATCTCGCGAATCCCCGAAGACCGCCGCGAGGCCGGCGTGGTCGCCTTCTCGTCCGGCAACCACGCCCAGGGAGTGGCGGCCTCCATGCTGGGCCTGCCTTCGGTCATCCTGATGCCGAAGGACGCGCCGAAGACGAAAGTCGAACTGACCCGCGCCTGGGGGGCCGAGGTCGTCACCTTCGACCGCTTCACGGAAAGCCGCGAGGAACTGGGCGCCAAGCTGCGCGAGGACCGCGACGCGACCCTGATCAAACCCTACGACGACCCCCTGATCATGGCCGGTCAGGGCACCCTCGCCGCCGAGGCCGTGCGCGCCTGCGCCGCCGACGGCTGGACCCCAGACGTCTTCATCAGCCCCTGCGGCGGCGGCGGCCTGATCGCCGGATGCTCGACGGCGGTGCGCGCCCTGTCCCCCGAAACCGACGTTTATTCGGCGGAACCCGCCGGTTTCGACGACACCGCGCGCTCGCTCGCCGCCCACAAGCGCCTCGCCAACGATCCGGCGGCGCGCTCCATCTGCGACGCCCTCCTGGCACCGGAGCCCGGCGAACTGACCTTCGCGGTCAATTCCGAACGCCTGACGGGCGGTCTCTCGGTCACCGACGACGAGGCCCTGACCGCCATGGCCGTCGCCTTCAAGTACCTGAAGCTGGTGGTCGAGCCGGGCGGCGCCGTGGCATTGGCGGCGGCAATCACCGGCAAGCTCGAGTGCAGGGGCAGCAACGTGCTGGTCGTCTGTTCCGGCGGCAATGCGGACGCGGACGTCTACGCAAGGGCCTTGTCCCGGCCCTTGCCGTTCTGACGCGCAGCGGGTTGGCGACCGGATGCCGCCGGCGACCTATTCGGCGGCGGCAGGCGCGGTCTTGGCGGACGACGCAGCCGCGGACGACAGCGCCTGCTTGACGGCGTCGACGTCCTTCTTTTCCACCAGGCGCTTGCAATGACCTTCGAGGAAGGCCCCGTTCTCGATCGCCAGGTCCTCGTGAAGGATGTCGCCGATGACGCGCGCGGAACGCGCCAGGGTCACGGACCGGGCCTTGATCTGGCCGTTGATGGTGCCGTGCACCTGCACCCGGTCGGCGACGATTTCGCCCTTGATGCTGGCGGTCTCGCCGACCAGAAGGCTTTTCGTGCGGATGTCGCCGTCGATGGTGCCGTCGATCTGGATTTCGCCATCGGAACACAGGTCCCCGATGACACGCAGATCGGCCGAAATGATGGAGGGGCCGGCCGCCTTCACCGCAGGCTGCTGGCCGCCCTGGCTGCTGGTGCCCTTACTTGTCTTTGAAAACATATTTTCCTGCCCTGATGAACTTCAGCGGGTTCAACGGCTTGTCGTTGAACACCACCTCGTAATGGAGGTGCGGTCCCGTGCTGCGGCCCGTACTTCCCAGAAGGCCGATTTTCTCATGAAACTTCACCTCTTGGCCAACCTTAACAAGGATCTTGCTGAGGTGGCCGAAACGGGTCTTGAGGCCCAAACCGTGATCGATCTCGATAAGCCGGCCGTAGCGCCCCTTCCAGCCGGCGTGGGTCACCTTGCCCCCCGCGGTGGAGAAGATGGACGAATTCATGGGCCCGCCCAGATCGACGCCGTAATGGGCGGACCAGCGGTTGGTCATGGGATCCTTGCGCTTGCCATAGCTCGACGTGATGTAATACGACGCCATGGGCGCGGCCAGCGGCACGCGGGCGATGGAATCCTGCAGCGATTCCAGCCGGCTCAGGTTGCGGTCCAGGTTGGCCAGTTCCAGCTTGAGGTCGCCGGCCGGCAGACCGTCGGGCTCGACCGGGATGAACGGCCCGCCGATGCCGGACTTCTCCGTTTCCGTGACGCCGAGCAGACGGTCCGGTTCCAGGCCGGCCAGTTCGATGACCTTCTCCAGGCCGGCGATCTGGTCGCCCGCCCGTTCGTTCATGCGCTGCACGACCTCGCCTTCGGTCTCTTGCAGTTCCTTGAGGCGCGAAGACAGTTCCTCGACCCGGTTGCGCATGCGCGATGAATCGTTCTGCGCCTTGTTGCGCTCGGTCATGATCAGGTGCAGGTCGCTTTCGACCGCGCTCAGGTTGTCCTTGAGCGCGAAGTTGCGGCTCGACAGGGTCGTCATCTCGTTTTCGAGCGCGGCCAACTGCTCCTTCAGGCGTTCGCGGGCGTTGACGACCTGCTGACGCTCGGCGGAGGTGATTTCGAGCCGGCGCGAGACGGAACTCAGGTTGCGCTGCAGGGCGGCGTTCTTTTCCACCAGGCCCAGCATGAGGGAGTGGTTTTCCTCAAGGTCCTTGGTGATGGCGGCGAACTTGCGCTGGTATTCGACGACCTCGTTCAACAGCGACCGGTAGGCCAGGCGCGCGCCCGCGATCTCGTCGTCCTTGGCCTGCAGGACCTGGTCGTGCATCAGGAAGCTGACGGACGTGAAGGTGCTCCACGACAGGGCCGCGGCGACGACGCCGGCCATGACCATCTGAAAGGGCTGGGTGACGCGGAAATAGGAGACACGCCCTTCGGTCCGCAGGACGATCTGCCGTTCAGGGAAGACGTTATCGACCAGCGCGCGCAGGCGCTCGGCGTTGCTGGTTTCGAAGGCTCCCCGTCGTCTGATCATTCCCCCGCGTCCCTTCCCTCTTAACGCTGGCCGTTATGGTCCCTTATCGGCGCCTTCCGGCACTTGGCTTTCTCGGCCCGGCCGGTTAGACAATCTTGTTCTTATTGGGCACGTTCCGGTCACGCTTCGGCACCGGAAAAGTTCAGCCGCCCCCGAAGGTATAGGGAAGGTCTAAGGCGTTCAAGCATCCATTTCCGTCGGCCGACAGCACCTTGCCTGGCCGGCGGAATCCCGGGCGTTCCGGCCCCATCGGCGCCCCGCCGCCGTCGGCACGCCGCCCCCCGAACGAAGGAGAAAACCGCTGGCAAAAGATCCCTCCCCCCCCTCGCCGCCGGTCGGCCGGCCGCCCTTCGCGACGCCGGCGATGGTGCTCGCGACCTGGTTCGGCTGCGGTCTGGCGCCCAAGGCGCCGGGCACCGTCGGCTCGCTGGGCGCCCTGCCGGTCGCCTGGGCGATCCTGGCTGTCGGCGGCTGGCCCTGGCTGGCGGCGGCGGCGGTCGCGGCGACCGTGTTCGGCACCCTGGCCACCGCGGCGGTGCTGCGGCGCGCGGAGGCCAAGGACCCATCCTTCGTCGTGATCGACGAGGTCGCCGGGCAGTGGCTCGCCCTCCTGCCGGCGGGCCCGGACCCCGTGCTGTTCGCAGCCGGCTTCCTTGCCTTCCGGCTGTTCGACATCTGGAAGCCCTGGCCCGCGAGCTGGGCCGACCGCCGGGTCGGCGGGGCCTGGGGTGTGATGCTGGACGATCTCATCGCCGGGGGCTATGCGGCGGCCCTGGTTTATGGAATAGGTTACGTGATGAGCCGAGGAGCCTGATCCCCATGAGCGACGACATCGAGGCCCTGGCCCGCCGGGTAATCGACACCTATCGGGACAAGGGTCTGACCCTGGGCACGGCGGAAAGCTGCACCGGCGGCCTGATCGCGGGGGCGCTGACCGGCGTGTCCGGTTCGTCGCACGTGCTGGACCGCGGCTTCGTCACCTATTCCAACGACTCCAAAACCGACCTTCTCGACGTGGACGGGCGGATCCTGCGCGATCACGGCGCCGTCTCGGAGGAGACCGCCCGCGCCATGGCCGGGGGCGTGCTGACCCACGCGCCCGTGGACTGCGCCGTCGCCGTGACGGGCATCGCCGGGCCGGGCGGCGCCAAGGAGGGCAAGCCCGTCGGGCTGGTGCACCTGGCGGCGGCCCGCCACGGGTGCAAGGTCGTCCATGAACGCCATGTGTTCGAGGGCGACCGCGCGGCGGTGCGCGGGGCGACCGTGAAACGGGCGTTGGAGCTTCTGCTGGCGCTGGTCGAGTGACGGCCCGCGTCCTGCCGAATTGCCCAAAACTTCGGAACGGGTTACACTCGGCCTGAAAGAGGGCCCTGCAAGTCCCTACAAACAATAAGGTTTTGCCGGTTGCGCCGAGGCGTCGGCAAAACCGCGTGAACGCAGGCACGGCGGTGCGCCGGCTTGCAGATCATCCGACCGGCACCCCGAACTTCCGGTTGGCGACCCCGTTCAAAATGGGAGTCGTCCGTGAGCTTTGGGAAAAGCCTGTTGATTGCGGTCGGCGCGACCGGCACCTCGTTGACGGCCGTTGCGGTCGCCGGGTTGCTGACCAATTCGGGCCCGCTGTCCCTGGGCCCGGATGCGCAGCCGGAGACCGAAGAACCGGCGCCGCTTGAAATGAGAACCGTTGTGACGGACCCGGTGCCCCTGGACCGGAGGGGATACAGTCTTACCGGCTCCAAGCAGGACGATCTGGTCTTCGTATCGGTGGAGATGATCGTGCGCCACCAACGCGACCGCCAACGCGTCTGCAAGCTGATGCCCCGCCTGAAGGCTTCGATCCTCAGCGACCTGGGCCCCAGGCTCCGGCCCGCCCCGGCGACGGTCGCTCCGGACGGCGAGGCCGTGAACGCCTTCGTCCACGACCGCTTCGACAGCGCCTTGGGCGGCAACGTGGTCACGCGGGCGACCGTGCGGGTCTCGGACCATAGGCGCGGAGTCCCAAAGTCCAACTGTGCCGAGGCCCTCCACGGCGGATGGCAGGCGTGGATCGGAAAGGCCCAGCGGGACCTTCGCGACACGGAACGGTAGTTCTCGGAATTCAGACGGCGGCCTTGCCCGCGCCATTCGGCGACGGCATGCCGTAAAGCTCGGCGGCGCGGCTTTCGAAGGCATTGACCATCTTCATCACGGCCTCGTTGAAGACCACGGCGATGGCCGATTGCAGCAGCTTCGATCTGAACTCGAAATCCACGTAGAAGTCGACGTCGCAAGACCGTCCGTCCTCGGTCGGAATGAAAATCCAATGGTTTTTCAAATGCTTGAAGGGGCCATTGAGGTAGGCGACGTCGATCCGCCTGGCCTTCCGGTCAAACGCCGTGCGGGTCGTGAACTTCTCGCGAAAAATCTTGAAGCCGATGACCATGTCGGAGATCAGCAGGTTGTCCGAACGCTCGCGGATGCGGATCGCCTGGCACCAGGGCAGGAACTCGGGATAGCGCGCCACGTCGGCGACCAGATCGAACATCTGGTCCGCCCGGTAAGGCAGCCGGCGGGTTTCCGCATGGGTGGGCATGGCCCGCCTGTCGGGCGGCCTGCAGCTTGGCGAAGTCCTCGCCCGCGTGGTGGGACGAGCGAGTCAGCGGCGACGCCGATACCAGCAGGAAGCCCTTGGCCTCGGCCAGGCGCTTGTATTCGGCGAATTCGTCCGGCGTCACGAAGCGATCGACGGGCGCGTGGCGGGTGGTCGGCGCCAGATACTGGCCGATGGTCAGGAAATCGACGCGGGCGGAGCGCAGGTCGTCCATCACCTGCAACACCTCGGAACGCGTCTCGCCCAGGCCGACCATGATGCCGGACTTGGTGAATATCTCCGGGTCCAGGTCCTTGGCGCGGTCGAGCAGCTTCAGCGAATGGAAATAGCGCGCCCCCGGGCGGATGGAGGGATAGAGGCGCGGCACGGTTTCCAGGTTGTGGTTGAAGACGTCCGGTTTCGCCAGGACGACGGCTTCCAGGGCGCCGGGCTTGTCGCGGAAATCGGGGGTCAGGATCTCGATGGTCGTCGCGGGCGCGGTTTCGCGCAGGCGCTCGATGCACTTCACGAACTGCCCCGCCCCGCCGTCGGCCAGATCGTCGCGGTCGACCGAGGTGATGACCAGATGCTTCATGCCCATGCGCCCGGCGGCGATGGCCAGGTTTTCCGGCTCCAGGGGATCGACCGCGCCCGGCTTGCCCGTCGCCACGTTGCAGAAGGCACAGGCGCGGGTGCAGATGTCGCCCAGGATCATCACCGTGGCGTGCTTGACGGCCCAGCACTCGCCGATGTTGGGGCAGGCCGCCTCCTCGCAGACCGTGTTCAGGTTCAACTCGCGCATCAGCTTGCGGGTTTCGCCGTACTCCGGCGATGTCGGCGCCTTGACCCGGATCCACGCAGGTTTCTTCTGGTGGGGGTTTTCCGGTTTCCTGGCCTTTTCCGGATGGCGCAGCGGGCGGACGTTCTCGCTCATGGGAACTCTTTTGATTTCAAACAAACCGTCGTCGCGGCCACTGCCGCGACCGCTCGGGGTTTGTTTAGAAGTGGATCACCCGCCCATAAGCGTCAAGGACGGATTCATGCATCATTTCCGACAAGGTCGGGTGCGGGAACACCGTGTGCATGAGGTCTTCCTCGGTGGTTTCCAGGCCCATGGCGATGACGAACCCCTGGATCAGTTCGGTCACCTCGGCGCCGACCATATGCGCGCCCAGCAACTGCCCGGTCTTGGCGTCGAACACGGTCTTGACCAGGCCGTCGGGCTCGCCCAGGGCGATGGCCTTGCCGTTGCCGAGGAAGGGGAAGCGTCCGACCTTCACCTGATACCCCTGCTCCTTCGCTTTCGCCTCGGTCAGGCCGACGCTGGCGACCTGCGGATGACAGTAGGTGCAGCCGGGAATGTGGTTCTTGTCTATGGGATGGACGCCCGGCAGGCCCTTGATCTTCTCGACGCAGATGACGCCCTCGTGCTCGGCCTTGTGGGCCAGCATGGGCGGCCCGGCGACGTCGCCGATGGCGTAGACGCCGGGCTCGTCCGTGCGGCCGTAGCCGTCGATCACGATGCAGCCCCGGTCCGTCTTGACCTTGGTGTTCTCGAGCCCGATGCCCTCGACGTTGCCCTGCACGCCGACGGCCGAGATGACCCGGTCGACGGTGATTTCCTGGGTCTTGCCGTCCTTGGTTTCGACCGTGCAGGTGACGCTGTTGGCGCCCTTGGCCAGCTTCGTAACCTTGGCCTCAGTCATGATCTTGAGTCCCGATTTTTCCATCTGCTTGCGCGCGACGGCGGAAATCTCGGCGTCCTCGACGGGCATGATCTGGGTCATGACCTCGACCACGGTCACGTCGGCGCCCAGCGTGTGATAGAAGCTCGCGAATTCGATGCCGATGGCGCCGGAGCCGATGACCAGCAGCTTTTTCGGGAAGATGTCGGGCTTGAGCGCCTCGAAATAGGTCCAGACCAGCTTGCCGTCGGCTTCCAGCCCCGGCAGGGCGCGCGGCCGCGCGCCGGTGGCGATGATGATGTGCTTGGCGGTCAGGTCCGGCAGGGCCTTGCCGTCCTTGTCCGTCACGGAAATCTTGCCGCCGCCCTTCAGCTTGCCCGTCCCGTCGATCACCGTGACCTTGTTCTTCTTCAGCAGATGCCCGACGCCGCCGTTGAGCTGCTTCGAGACGGCGCGCGAACGGCCGATGACCTTCTCGATGTCGAAGGCGACGTCCTTGGCGCTCAGGCCGTAGGCGTCGGCGTGTTGCATGTAGTGGTAGATTTCCGCCGAGCGCAAAAGCGCCTTGGTCGGGATGCAACCCCAGTTGAGGCAGATGCCGCCCAGGTGCCGCTTCTCGACCACGCAGGTCTTGAAGCCCAGTTGCGCAGCGCGGATGGCGGCGACGTAGCCGCCCGGCCCGCCGCCGATGATCAGGATGTCGAAGGAAGTATCCGCCATCTTGCCGGCTCCCCTACAGCAGCAACTGAATGGGATCCTCGAGGATCGCCTTCAGTTCCTTCATGAATTGGGCCGCCGTGGCGCCGTCGATGCAACGGTGATCGACCGCCAGGGTCAGCGACATCACCGTGGCGACGGCGAGCGCCCCGTTCTTCACGACCGGGCGCTGTTCGCCCGCGCCCACGGACAGGATGCCGCCCTGCGGCGGATTGATGATCGAGTTGAAGGACTTGACCCCGAACATGCCCAGGTTGGAGATGGTGAAGGTGCCGCCCTGGAATTCCTCGGGCGCCAGCTTGCCGTCGCGCGCCTTGGCGGCCAGTTCCTTGGCCTTCTCCGAGATCGCGGCGAGGCCGAGCGACCCCGCGTCCTTGATGATCGGTGTGATCAGGCCGCCCTCGACGGCGACGGCGACGGACACGTCGGCGCGCTTGAACCTGAGGATGGCGTCGTCGGTGTAGGCCGCGTTCACGTCGGGGCAGCGGCGCAGCGCGACCGCCACGGCCTTGATGACGAAGTCGTTGACGGAGATCTTGTAGTCCGCCCCATCGCGGCCGTTCAGGTCCTTGCGCGCGGCCAGCAGCCTGTCGATCTCCACGTCGGCCTGGAGATTGAAATGCGGGATGTCGCGGGCCGAGGCGGTCAGGCGCGTGGCGATGATCTTGCGCATCGACGAGTTGGGAACGGCCTCGAATTCCGGCATGTTGGCGAACACGGGATCGCCGACGGCGGGCGCCGGAGCGGCGGCGGGAGCCGTGGCAGGGCCTGCGGCGGTTTTCGCCGCGGGGACCGCCTTGCCCGTGCCGGCGGCGAGCGCCGCCTCGACGTCGCGCTTGACGACGCGGCCACGCGGGCCGGAACCGGCGATCGCGGCGAGGTCGAGGCCCTGCTGCCCGGCGATGCGTCTGGCGAGCGGGCTGGCGAACAGGCGTTCGCCGGCCGGCTTCGGCTGAGGCGTGGGCGTCGGCGCGGGAGCGGCGGCGGCAGGTTCGGGTTTGGCCGGTTCGGCGGCAAGGGCCGGCGCGCGCCCGCCCGACGTGTCGGCGCCGTCGAGGGCCGAGGTGTCCTCGCCCTCCTCCAGCAGCAGCGCGATGACCGAGTTGACGGCCACGTCGGCGGTGCCTTCCGGCACCACGATCCTGCCGAGTACGCCCTCCTCCACGGCCTCGACCTCCATGGTCGCCTTGTCGGTTTCGATCTCGGCGATGACGTCGCCGGCTTCCACGGCGTCGCCTTCCTTCTTGTGCCACTTGGCCAGGGTGCCCTCGGTCATGGTCGGGCTCAGGGCCGGCATCAGGATATTGATCGGCATGTCGTCCTCCCTTCCCGCGCTCAGACGTAGAGGACGGACTTCGCCGCCTCGACAACGTTGGGCGCCTTGGGCAGGGCCAGGGCCTCCAGGTTGGCGGCATAGGGCATGGGCACGTCGGCGCCGGCCACGCGCACGGGCGGCGCGTCCAGGTGGTCGAAGGCGTGCTCGACCATGAGCTGGGTGATTTCCGCGCCGATGCCGCAGGTCGGCCAGCCCTCGCCCACGGAGACGATGCGGTTGGTCTTCTTGACCGAGGCGACCAGGGTTTCCACGTCGATGGGCCTGACCGACCGAAGATTGATGACCTCGGCGTCGATGCCCTCCTCGGCCAGCTTGGCCGCCGCCTCCATGCAGATGCCGACGGCGATGGAATAGCCGACCAGGGTCACGTCCTTGCCCGGACGCTCGACCTTGGCCTTGCCGATGGGCAGGGTCCAGTTCTCGTCGTCCGGCACTTCGAAGCTTTGGCCGTAGAGAATTTCGTTTTCCAGGAAGATCACCGGGTTGGGATCGCGGATCGCCGATTTCAGCAGGCCCTTGGCATCCGCCGCCGACCACGGGGCGACGACCTTGAGGCCCGGGCAATGGGCATACCACGAGGCGTAGCACTGGGAATGCTGCGCGCCGACGCGGGCCGCCGCCCCGTTGGGGCCGCGGAACACGATCGGGCAGCCCATCTGGCCGCCCGACATGTAGCGCGTCTTGGCGGCCGAATTGATGATCTGGTCGATGGCCTGCATGGCGAAGTTGAAGGTCATGAACTCGACGACCGGCCGCAGTTCCAGGAAGGCGGCGCCGACGCCCAGCCCGGCGAATCCCTGCTCCGTGATCGGCGTATCGATCACGCGCTTGTCGCCGAATTCGTCAAGCAGGCCCTGCGAGATCTTGTAGGCGCCCTGGTACTGGGCCACTTCCTCGCCCATCAGGAACACGCTTTCGTCGCGGCGCATTTCCTCCGCCAGCGCGGCGTTGAGCGCCTCGCGCACGGTCATGGTTTTGAATGTTCCTGCATACTCCGGCTCGGCCGCGACGGGTGACGCGGCAGGGGCCGCCGCCGACGCGGGTGAGGGTGCGGCCGGGGCCGGCGCTTCCGCCTTGGGGGCCGGCGCGGCGGCGGCAGGCGCGCTGTCCGCTGCCGTCACGTCCTCGCCGTCCTCGACGATCACGGCGATGGGCGTGTTGACGGCGACGCCGTCGGTCCCTTCGGATACCAGGATCTTGCCGAGGATGCCCTCCTCCACGGCCTCGACCTCCATGGTCGCCTTGTCCGTTTCGATTTCAAGAAGGACGTCGCCGCTGGCGACGGCGTCCCCTTCCCGTTTCAGCCACCTGGCGATCTTGCCCTCGGTCATGGTCGGAGAAAGCGCCGGCAGAAGTACTTGCGTAGCCATGTCCAGATGTTCCCTTCGTGCGGACGTTTTCGATCAGGCTTCCAGCAGGACGTCGGTCCACAATTCGGACGCGTCCGGTTCCGGGCTCTGCTGCGCGAACTCGGCGGCCTCGTTGGCCATGGCCTTCACCTCCCTGTCGATGACCTTCAGTTCGTCCTCGGTGAGAATCTTGGCCTCGAGAAGCTTGTGGGCGAGGGTGTCGATGGGATCGTGTTCCCGACGCACCTTCTGGACTTCCTCCTTGGTGCGGTACTTGGCCGGATCGGACATGGAATGCCCGCGGTAGCGATAGGTCTTCATCTCCAGGATCACCGGCCCCTTGCCGTCGCGGCACTGTTTCAGCGCCTTTTCTGCCGCGGCGTGCACCGCGATCACGTCCATGCCGTCGACGGGCACGCCCTCGATCCCGTGGGCCAGGCCGCGGGTGTGCAGGTCCGGGGTCTTGGAGGTGCGCTCGATGGAGGTGCCCATGCCGTACTTGTTGTTCTCGATCACGTAGATCACCGGCAGGTTCCAGATCGCCGCCATGTTGAAGCTTTCGTAGACCTGGCCCTGGTTGATGGCGCCGTCGCCGAAATAGACCATGCAGACGCCGCCGTCGCCCTTGTACTTGTGGGCGAAGGCAAGGCCCGTGCCGAGCGGCACCTGGGCGCCGACGATGCCGTGGCCGCCGAAGAAGTTCTTTTCGCGCGAGAACATGTGCATGGACCCGCCCTTGCCCTTGGAATAGCCGCCGCGCCGGCCCGTCAGTTCGGCCATGACGCCCTTGGGGTCCATGCCGCAGGCCAGCATGTGGCCGTGGTCGCGGTAGCTGGTGATCACCGTGTCCTGCGGCTGGGCCGCCGCCTGCATGCCGACGACGACCGCCTCCTGGCCGATGTAGAGGTGGCAAAAGCCGCCGATCAGGCCCATGCCGTAGAGCTGCCCCGCCTTCTCCTCGAAGCGGCGGATGACCAGCATGTCGCGGTAGTACTGCTTGAGTTGGTCGGGCGTGGGACCCGATTTCGCGGCTTTCGCGGCGGACGGTTTGGCGGGCGCTTTGGATTTCGCCGCCGTCTTGGGTGACCGGGCCATTGGACCTCCCTTGGCTGCCTGTTCACGTCCCCAGGGGCGCCAAAGGTGTCGCCTTGTCGGTCGTCGCCTCCCAGGGGCGGCGCTGTCCGCCGCTTGGGCAGGATCATATCTGAAAATATGACGGAAAAACAATATAGGTCAGCGGTGCTGTTATATTATTAATTGAATAACAGTTAATTCAATATCGTTCCGCCATCGCATCAAGCCTGCCGGCCCGATTCCAGCCACGGCCACAGGCAGCCTTCGCGCCCGTAGACGCGGGACAACAGGCCGGTGTCGCCGATCACCAGGGCGCAGGCCCGCTTCCATTGCCGGATGTGCGCGGGCGATTCCCAATGCGTGACGGCGTATTCGCGCCCGCCCTCCATTTCCCGGACTTCGTAGCCCAGGTAACCCGGGATTTCCTCGGCAAGCGTCGCCAGCATGCGGAGCGCCGCCGACCATACGGCCGGCGCGTCGCCGTCCATGGGATCGATGAACAGTACGGCGAAATAGGTGGGTGCCTGTGCCGCCCCCGGTTCAAGTGGGAACAGGGAGGGGGTAACGGGCCGCGCCGCGGCGGCGGCCGGCGCCGGGGCGGCCATCACGCCGCGCTCCAATACCCAACCTGCCGGGCCGGGTCGGTCGCCAGACTCATGATCTCCACGGCGAGCGGCGTCTTGCGGCCGAACAGGCGCTTGACGACGCGCGTGACCTTGATGACGCAGGCGTCTTCCAACCTGCGGTTGCGGAGGTCCAGGTCGTGAACCAACTGGGACAGCACGCGGGCCTTCCAGCCCTGGATCGCCGCCGCGGTCTCCCAATAGCAAACGGCGGCGCCGCGGCCGTCGTCGAGGCGCCCGGTCTCAAGGCCGAGAAACCCGTCTTGCCTGGGAGCAAGTGAAATGAGTTGGTCGATGGCCAGGCGACCGTCGGGGTCGACGTCGCTGCCAAGGGGCGAGACCACCGCCGCGTAATAAGGCGGGCGCAGGGTTTCCGCAAGCGAGTCCATGGCTCAGTTCCCCTTCCGGCCGAGGAAGATCACGTAGTCGCGTTCGAAGCCGACGTTCAGCATGAGGCGGGCGCGTTCCTCGAGCATGTCGAGGTCGAGGGCCTGCGGGCTCAGAAGTTCGACCCGGTGCTCCCACTCCTCGCGCTGCGCTTTCAGGTCGTCGGCGAGGATCTCGGCCTCGGCCACCTTGTCCTGCAGCAGCACCAGGGAGGTCACGCCCCGCTCGCCGTGCACCGCGTGGTAGGCGAAATAGGCGCAGGCCAGGACGCCAAGGGACGGCCCCAGGGCCCCGGCCAGTTTCTTCTTCAGTGAGGCAAAGCGCGTCGCCATCGTTTTCGTTCCCAAGTGTTCCCCATGCCGGTTCCGCGAATCGGCATGGGGAACTTTAGGAGGTGATGGTTAATTTTCGGTTAGGAGTCGAAAAAACCCTTTGTTTTCCAATACTTTGAAAAACCGAAATGGTTAACGCGTCCTATTTGAACAGGCTGCGGCCGCCGAAACGCGCCGTCGGGCCCAGGTCCTCGTTGATGCGCAGAAGCTGGTTGTACTTGGCGAGCCGGTCCGAGCGCGACAGCGAGCCCGTCTTGATCTGGCCCGCATTGGTGGCGACGGCGATGTCGGCGATGGTGGTGTCCTCGGTTTCGCCCGAGCGGTGCGAGATGACCGAGGTATAACCCGCCTTGTGCGCCATCTCGACGGTCTGCAGGGTTTCCGACAGCGTTCCGATCTGGTTGACCTTGATGAGGATCGAATTGGCGACGCCCTTGGCGATGCCGTCGGCCAGGCGCACCGGGTTGGTGACGAACAGGTCGTCGCCGACCAGCTGCACCTTATCGCCGATCGCGTCGGTCAGGGCCTTCCAGCCGTCCCAGTCGTCTTCGGCCATGCCGTCCTCGATGGACTTGATGGGGTAGTTGGCGCAGAGGTCCTGGTAGACGCGCACCATCTCGTCGGCGCCCAGCGTCCTGCCGACCCCTTCCATGACGTATTGGCCGCCGCGGTAAAATTCCGTGGAGGCGCTGTCGAGGGCCAGGACCACGTCCTCGCCCGGCGTGTAGCCGGCGTCGGAAACGGCCTTCATGATGAAGTCGAGGGCATCCTCCGCGCTTTTCAGGTTCGGCGCGAAGCCGCCCTCGTCGCCCACGTTGGTGGCGTGTCCGGCCTTGGCCAGGCCCTTCTTCAGGGTGTGGAAGACCTCCGCCCCCATGCGCAACGCGTCGGGGAAGTTGTCGGCGCCCACGGGCATGATCATGAATTCCTGGAAATCGATGGGGTTGTCCGCATGCGCGCCGCCGTTGATGATGTTCATCATGGGCACCGGCAGGTCGCGGGCGAACGCGCCGCCGACGTAGCGATAGAGCGGCAGGCCTGCCTCTTCCGCCGCCGCCTTGGCGGCGGCCAGGCTGACGCCGAGGATGGCGTTGGCGCCGAGACGCGCCTTGTTGGGCGTTCCGTCCAGTTCGATCATGGCGTGGTCGATGAATAGCTGGTCCTCCACGTCGACGCCTGCGAGCACGTCGGAAATCTCGCCGTTCACGGCCTCGACGGCGGCCAGGACACCCTTGCCCAGGTAGCGCGCATCGTCGCCGTCGCGCAACTCCACCGCCTCGTGGGCGCCGGTCGACGCGCCCGACGGCACGGCGGCGCGGCCGAGCACGCCGGTCTCCAGGGTCACGTCCACTTCCACGGTGGGATTGCCTCGGGAATCGAGGATTTCTCGGGCGAACACATCGACGATGGCGGTCATCAATACTCTCCGGTCGGTAGGGGGTTTCTTGCCGGCCGCTACAGGGAAACGGGCCGGTCCTTGGCGATCCTGTCGAACTGGACCAGGGTTTCCAGCACGGCCGGCATATCAGTCAGGTTTATCATGTTGGGCCCGTCCGAGGGTGCGTTGTCCGGGTCCTGGTGGGTCTCCATGAACAGGGCGGCGACGCCCACGGCGACGGCGGCGCGCGCCAGCACGGGCGCGAACTCCCGCTGGCCGCCCGACTTCGTTCCCTGGCCGCCCGGCTGCTGCACGGAATGGGTGGCGTCGAACACCACGGGGCAGCCCGTCTTCGCCAGCACCGGCAGGGCGCGCATGTCGGAGACCAGGGTGTTGTAGCCGAAGCTCGCGCCCCGCTCGCAGACCATGACCCGCCCGTTGCCCGTCGACTTGATCTTGTCGACCACGTTCTGCATGTCCCAGGGCGCGAGGAACTGGCCCTTCTTCACGTTGATGGCGGCCCCGGTCTCGCCCGCAGCGATCAGAAGGTCCGTCTGGCGGCACAGGAAGGCCGGAATCTGCAGCACGTCGACGACGGTGGCCGCCTCGGCGCATTGTCCGGCGTCGTGCACGTCGGTCAGCACCGGGCAGCCGATCTGCTTCTTTACCGCCTCGAATACCGGCAGCGCCTTGTCCAGGCCCAGGCCGCGCGGGCTCGCGGCGCTGGTCCGGTTGGCCTTGTCGAAGGACGTCTTGTAGATCAGACCGATGCCCAGCGTGCCGGTCATCTCCATGAGCGCGCCGGCCATGTCGAGGGCATGGTTCCGGCTCTCCATGGCGCAGGGGCCGGCGATCAGCGTCAGCGGCAGATCGTTGCCGATGTTCAGGTCGCCGACGGTGATCGTTGAGGACACGGGTGGCACTTCCTTGAGCGTGACGGCGGTCGTCTGTTCAGACCAGCCGGGCCTGCCTGACCGCCGCCTCGATGAACGAGTTGAACAGCGGATGCGGCTCGAACGGTTTCGACTTCAGTTCCGGGTGGAACTGCACCCCGATGAACCACGGATGGTCGGGGATTTCAACGATTTCCGGAAGCAGGCCGTCGGGCGACATGCCGACGAACGCGAGGCCCGCCGTCTCCAGCCGCGCGCGGTATTCGGTGTTGACCTCATAGCGGTGGCGGTGACGCTCGGAAATCTCAGGCTTGCCGTAAATCTCGCGCACGCGCGACCCGTCCTTCAGCACACAGGGAAAGGCGCCCAGGCGCATGGTGCCGCCCAGGTTGCCGCCCGCCCGGCGTTGTTCCAACTGGTTGCCGTTCATCCATTCGGTCAGAAGGCCGACGACCGGCTCCTTGGCCGGGCCGAATTCTGTGGAGCTTGCGCCCTTCACCCCGGCCAGGTTGCGCGCCGCCTCGACCACCGCCATCTGCATGCCGAAGCAGATGCCGAAATAGGGCACGCCGCGTTCGCGGGCGAAGGTGACGGCGGAAATCTTGCCTTCCGAGCCGCGCTCGCCGAAGCCGCCCGGGACCAGCACGCCATGCACGTCCTCCAGCGTGTGAAGGGCTTCCTCCTCGGTCTCGAAGATCTCCGACTCGATCCACTTGATGTTGACCTTCACGTTGTTGGCGATGCCGCCGTGGGTCAGGGCCTCGGTCAGCGACTTGTAGGCGTCGGGCAGCACCGTGTACTTGCCGACCACGGCGATGGAGACCTCGCCCTCGGGCCGGGTCACGGTCTCGGCGATGGCTTCCCAGCGCGACAGGTCCGGCTCCCCCGCCTCCACGTGGAAGTGGCGG
>Ga0210019_1000693_pt1 | contig 40907 bp, 41 predicted proteins | sample CryGeyCG2114_020_2_FD_183969 | JGI IMG/M metagenome (GOLD analysis project Ga0210019, IMG submission 183969) | Groundwater microbial communities from aquifer - Crystal Geyser CG11_big_fil_rev_8/21/14_0.20 (SPAdes) (version 2) | ecosystem: Environmental > Aquatic > Deep subsurface > Groundwater ...
AAAGAGCTCCATAAGGAGGCTTGGAAGCTGTCGTCCCTACTAAAAAAAGAACACGGTTAACATAAAACATTTTAACACATTATTAACTACTTTGCTCTATGATGTCTAGGGTGAAGATTATACCAGGGAGGTGGGTATGTATAAGGTAATTCAGGGCGAACTTGTTGCAAAAGGGAAAAAGTTCGGTATCATAGCTTCCAGGTTCAATGATTTTATCACCCAGAGGCTTCTGGAAGGGTGCGTTGACGAGCTTTTGAGACATGGGGCAAAAGAGGCGGATATAAGCGTGGTGTGGGCTCCGGGTGCGTTTGAGATACCTGTACTGGCAAGCCATATGGCAAAGAGCAAGAAATATGATTCAGTCATATGCCTCGGCACTATAATCAAAGGGGCAACGCCTCATTTTGATTATATAGCAAGCGAGGCATCCAAAGGCATAGCAAGCGTTTCTTTAAACACAGGGGTGCCGGTGATGTTCGGGATTATCACAGCTGATTCAATAGAGCAGGCCATAGAAAGGGCAGGCACGAAGCAGGGCAATAAAGGCCGCGACGCAGCCCGCTCAGCTATTGAAATGGTGAATCTGGTAGCGGAGCTTTAATATGCGCAAACGAACCTTTGCGAGGGAATGCGCCTTAAAGATTCTTTACAGGATAGAGATTTCCAGGGAGTCTATCGAGGATAGCCTCAAGGACTTCTGGTCAAAATCAGCGGATTCAGCGGATAAGGAGTCGCATGATTTTACGGAAACTCTGGTAAAAGGCACATACGAAAATCTCGCAGCCATAGACGGCATGATCTCTAAATATACGGACAATTGGAGCATATCAAGGATGGCTGTCATAGACAAGAATGTGATGCGCATGTGCATATATGAGATGCTTTACAGGGATGATATCCCGCTGAATGTTTCTATCAACGAGGCCATAGAGCTGGCTAAAAAATACGGGGATGTCGATTCCGGGAAGTTTGTCAACGGCATCCTGGATAAGATAAAAAAGACAGAATGCAAAAAATAGCCGATCTCCACGTCCATACGAATATCTCTGACAGCACATTTTCTCCTGAAAAGGTTGTGGGCCTGGCCAAGCTGGCAGGCCTGGGCGGTATAGCGATAACAGACCATGACACCTGCGCAGGGATTACGCCTGCGATTATAGCTGCAAAGGATATGGATATCGAGATTATCCCGGGCGTGGAATTGACCGCGGAAATAGAAGACGATGAAATCCACATGCTGGGATATTTTATAGACTGGCAGGATAAAGAATTTACAAAAAAGCTCAAAGAGCTTTGCAGGGTGAGAGAAGAAAGGGCAAAAGAGATCTTAAAAAGATTGAACGAGCAGGGGATTGATTTAAAATACGAAGAACTGCTGGCGCTTGCCGGGCCGGGCATTGGCTCTATAGGCAGGCTGCACATAGCGAATCTTTTGTATAGAAAAGGAAAGATAGCCTGTATCAGGGATGCCTTTACAAAATATATAGGCAATGACTCGCCCGCTTATGTAAAAAAATTCAAACTATCTCCCAGGGAAGCCAGCGATATGATAAAATCCGTAGGCGGGGTCAGCGTACTTGCCCATCCTAAAACAATTAATACAGAAAACAAGCCTTTGAAAGATACGGTTGAGATGCTTGTGGATGAAGGTGTGCAGGGCATAGAGGTTTATCATTCTGACAATAATACCAGAGAGTCGAAAGAGTTTAAAGAAATGGCCGAAGAATACGGCCTGCTGATAACAGGCGGGTCTGATTGCCATGGCCTGGGGAAAAAAGAAGTATTGCTGGGCAAGGTAAAAGTCCCGTACGAACTTGTGGAAAAATTAAGAGAAGCGTCGGGGTTTAAACATGAATAAGCATGAATTTTATATGAAAAAGGTTCTGGAGCTGGCGGAAAAAGGCAAGGATACTACCAGCCCTAATCCCATGGTAGGCGCTTTAGTCGTCAAGAATGGGAAGATTATAGCCAGTGCTTATCACAGACGGCCGGGCGGACTTCACGCAGAAGCCATTGCCTTAAAGAGAGCTGGCAGTAAGGCAAAAGGCGCAGAGCTTTATGTAAATCTGGAACCATGCGCTCATGTGGGCAGAACTCCTCCCTGCGTAAAGGTGATCATAAAAAGCGGGATAAAAAAAGTTTATTTCTCTATGATAGACCCTAATCCTCTGAATAACGGCAGGGGCAAGAGAGAGCTGGAGACGAGCGGCATAAAAGTTTCAACGGGGTTTTTGGAGAAAGAGGCGCGGGAATTAAACAAGGTCTTCATAAAATATGCTACTAAGAAAATGCCTTTTGTCACAGTAAAGGCAGCTCAGTCTTTGGACGGGAAAATTGCCACAAGGATAATGGATTCAAAATGGATCACAACGGATGCCTCGAGGGATTATTCGCATAGATTACGCAGTGAAATGGACGCGGTACTGGTGGGCGTGAATACAATAATAAGAGACAATCCTATTCTGACCTCAAGAAGGAATAAATCGCCGATAAAGATAGTGCTGGATTCAAACCTAAGGCTGCCTGAAAACGCGAATATTTTTTCAAAGAAGTCCCCGGCATTGAATATAGTGGCAATTTTAAGAAAATCTTTAAATGACCGACATATACCTAAAAAAGTAGATAAGTTTAATAAAAAAGGGATATTGGTTATAGCATGCCCGGGCAAGAATAACAGGATAGACCTGGCCTGGCTTTTAAAAGAGCTGGCAGAGCTGGAGATCAGCCGGCTTCTAGTAGAAGGCGGAGGCGATACTATATCAGGATTTTTAGAGCAGGGCCTCGCTGACAGGGTTTTATTTTTTATAGCGCCTAAGATTATAGGAGGAAGAGGAGCTGTTACTTCTGTTGAAGGCAGGGGCGCAGATAAAGTAAGCGAGGCAATAAGGCTAAAAGATGTAAAGGTTGAAATGATAGGGGAAGATATTCTTATCGGAGGCGATTGTGTTTACAGGAATCGTTGAAGAAGTCGGGGCGGTAAAAGGGATAAGCCGGACAGCCGCTGGCGCTTTATTGAAAATAAAGTCTGAAAAGGCGCATTCCGACGCTAAGATAGGTGACAGCATCTGCGTGAACGGGTCGTGCCTGAGCGTTACCCAGATCAGCGGGGATATTCTGAGTTTTGACGTTATACCTGAGACGCTTAAAAGAACCACGTTAGCCAGCTTAAAGACCAACGACGCAGTAAACCTGGAAAGAAGCATGAAGGCTGACGCGAGGATAGGCGGGCATTTTCTGACGGGTCACGTGGATTACAAAGGAACCATTGCGGATATATCCAGAAAGCCGGACGGGATAGGTTTTAAAATTTCTCTTCCGAAAGAGTATACAGCTTTTCTGGTAGAGAAAGGCTCTGTGGGACTGGACGGGGTGAGCCTTACAGTGGCAGGTGTAACAAAAGAGGATTTTACAGTATACTTAATACCGCAGACGCTTAAAAGCACCACGTTTTCCGGGAAGAAAAAAGGCGATTTTATCAACGTGGAAACAGATATAATAGGAAAATACGCAGCAAAGGATAAAGCGAAGGCCAGCGATTTTAAAGATATCCTGAAAGAATACGGATACATGCAGTGATATAATGCGACGCAGAACATTCGCCAAAATATTTCTTATATTCGTAATAGTAATAATAGCTCTTTCCATAGCGGCTTATTTTCTTGCCAAGCCGGTTTTACTCCCGATAATCAATAAAGAACTTCAGAAGATTTTCAAAGAAAGCTCTGTCTCAGATTTCAGCCTGACAAAAGATTTTATAGAATTCCGGGGAATAGAAATCAGGGAAAAGCGCTCTTATGATTTAAAAATCAAAAAGGCCAGGATTTATTATAGCCTGCAGTCTATATTAAAAAAGAAGATATGCAAGGTCGAGGCCATTGATTTGAATATAGGCTTCAATAAAAACGATATAAAAATAAAAGCAAACGCTTCTTTTCAGGTGGATGTATCCGCCAAAACCATTGATTATATAAAACTCAATGTCTCTTCCTGTAAGACCAGCTTATTTGAGATACAAGGCCTGGTTTTAGACGCCTCACAGGGCAGGGATACAGGAGAATTTTATATAAAAGGCATTAATTACAATAAATTGAAATTAGCCGATGTCATGGGGAAGAGCGGATTAAAAGAAAGGCGCCTTCGCATAGATCCTTTGCTGGTAAGTTTCCTGGGCGGCAATGTTAAAGGAGAATTCAGCATTACATTGGATCAGGATATGGATTATGATTTACACCTTGATACTCAGGCTGTAGATATAAAGAGATTAGTGGATGACATGGAGCTTAATGAGAAGTTTGAAATGACAGGAAGGTTAGGCGGCGCATTTTATCTCGCGGGTAGAGGCCAGGGCATGAAAGACATAAAAGGGTATTTTAATACAGCTGCGCCGGGAGGTGTATTGATTATAAAAGATAAAATGTTTCTGGAAAACGTCGCAAGGCAGTCAAACCAGCCGCTTGATATAATAGTGGAAAGTTTCAGGAATTACAATTATAATAATGGGATAATAAAACTCAGCATAGAGAGCGGAAATCTTACGATGGAGATGAGGCTGGATGGTATGGCCGGCAAGAGGAGCCTGGCAGTGGTATTGCATGATTTTAATAAATGAGGAGGATAGGCCATGAAAAGATATTGGGTCATATTAATAGCGCTGGTCGCATTTTTTGGCTGCGCCAGGGTAAGAGTGGAAGCGCCAAAGGAAGCCATAAAACTGGATATTTCAATGAGGCTGGATATCTATCAGCACGTGGCAAAGGATATTGACGCCATAGAAGATATAGTTTCCGGAAACAATCCAAAACCAGCGCCGGGCGAAAAAGGAAGCATGCTGGACATATTCGTGAAAGACGCGTATGCCCAGGATTCGTTCGGGCCGGAGGTGGAACAGGCAGCGTATAGTCGCAGAGACAGAAAGGCTCAGCTGGATTCGCTAGAGGCAAGCAGGGCAGTAGGCGAAAACAGTCTTGGCATGGTAGAGATAACAGGAAGCGCGGATCCTTCGGTAAAGGCTTTGGTGGACGCGGAGAATGCGGACCGCATGGTGATATATAAAGCAATCGCCGCCAAGAACGGGATTTCTGTCGGAGAGGTCCAGAAAATATACGCCAAAAAAATCCAAGAAGGCATGGCGGGGAAATAAAATGATAATAACGATAAACATCATAGGCTTTTGCGTCATAGCGGTTCTGATATACTTTTTCAGCAGAAAGATGACCGGCTCCGCGTCAAAAGAGAATGAGGAAAAAATAAACGCGCTTCGCAGGGAATGGGGCGATACGCTTTCTAAGAACACAGAGCTGATTTTAAACCAGCTGGCGTCTGTGAATAGCGGCGTGGGCCAGAGGCTGGATAATGCCGCAAGGGTTTTCGGAGATGTTCAGAAGAGCCTGGGCGTCCTGGATGAAAAGGCTCAGCAGATCCACGATGTCGGCAAGGACATAGCGAGCCTGCAGGAAATACTCAAGGCGCCCAAGATGAGAGGCGGGCTAGGGGAACTCTTCCTGGAAAACCTCCTGGAACAGATAATGCCCAGCAAGGATTTTTATGAGCTCCAGTATTGCTTTAAAACAGGTGAAAGGGTGGACGCGGCGATTAAGATAGGGAACCGCGTAGTGCCTGTAGACTCAAAATTTCCCCTGGAGAGTTTCAAGCGTTTTGTGGATGCCGGAAATGACGAAGATAAAAAACGCGCTAAAAAAGAATTTATCAAAGCGGTAAAAGATCACATAGATTCTATCGCTAACAAATATATACTTCCGGACGAAGGCACTTATGATTTCGCGCTTATGTACATCCCCGCGGAAAACGTCTATTACGAGACGATCATAAAGGACGAAGGTTTCGGCGAGGAAAAGTCTATATTCATGCACGCCATAACCAAAAAAGTCATACCCGTGTCTCCGAATAGTTTTTACGCGTATCTGCAGGTGATTATCCTTGGCATGAGAGGCTTGAAAGTGGAGGAAAAGGCGCAGGAAGTAATAAAAATGCTAGTTACTTTAAAAGGATCTCTCGGAAAATTCACGCAGGATTTTGAGGTGATGGGAAGCCACATCGATAATATAAAATCAAGCTACGAAAGGGCAGTAAAAAGCCTGGATAAATTTGAAGATAAGCTGCTCTCTGCGGATTCACTGGAAGATAAAAAGAAAATAACATAATAATTGTCGGGGCGTAGCGCAGTTGGCTAGCGCGCTTGCTTCGGGAGCAAGAGGTCGCTGGTTCAAATCCAGCCGCCCCGACCATGATATCCAAGTATCAATACCTACCACAATTCAGCCTCTTTTTGTTATCATGCCCAATAGACACATTCGTACAGATGCAATGGCAAGGATGAAAGAATACGATACTGCTGTAATAATGAGCGGAGATAGCGATTTTGTTCCCATGGTAAATATATTAAGAGGCGATAAAAAGAAGGTTATAATTGTTTCTACTCGCTGGCATGTGGCTAAAGATTTGATACGAGCAGCTAATCATTATGTTGATATCAATAGGTTTAAATCTGTCTGGGAGCTTGAAAGGTACCCCTAAAATCACAAAATCCGTTTGCGCCTTACGGCTACAAACGAATCTCGGATGACTTGTCTATTTAAAGTATAGACTATCTTCTAAAGTTTGTCAATAAGATAATCCCCCTAACTTATAATATTTGAAGAGTTACGTTACAGTTTAGATGAAAGGGTTTTAAGATAAAAGACCGCGCTACGGTAGCTGACAGCCGCTTACGCGGTTTTTTATGCGTAATAAAAATATTTGAAAGAAAAGTGCCTTAAGATATATCTAGATTAGAAATAATTTATAATTGCATAAATAGCTATTTGGCGGTAGAATAACTAAAGTTAATTAAAGGGAATTTACGATAGGATGAAAAGATATGAGTACTGCGCGTGAGATAAGGCATAATCATTTTAAGCAGTTTTCGAGATTGGCGCCGGAAGAGCAACTTATGCAGGCGCTTAACGCAGGGCATTCTTTATGGCAAATTATGCCTAAGGATTCCAAAAGATACGCAGAAGGATTGCGAAATGGCTGGAAAAAACATCTTTCCCGTTCCAAAAGTTCCGCTAAAAGTTCTTAAACTGCTTGCCGCAGAAAAAATCCCGTTTGTCATTGTCGGAGGCGCGGCTATAGCGCTGCACGGTATTCCTCGGGCTACGCTGGATATAGATATTGTAGTGCCGGCAAAAGCAGATACGGCAGGCAAACTTTTTTCAGTGATGCAGAATAAAGGCCTTTTAAGCCGTGATAAATATATCTTTAGTATTATAGACAGGCCGCATTTGTTAATCGGCCAGTGGGTAACGCTGCAAGATAAAAGCGGCATGGAGTTTATTGATATATTCTTTGAAAGCGAAAAAGGGTTCGATCGTCTTTTAAAGCGGGCGAAAAAAATAAAAGGAGCTAGTTTTAATTTTTATATCGCATCTTTAAACGATCTTGAAAAAATGAAAAAAATATCAGCCAGGGCCATAGACCTAGCTGATATTGTTTTGATCAAGGAAAAGAGAGGCAAGAAAAAATAGGAGGATTTATGCAGGCAGTGAGTTTAGCGTTAAAGAGGGTAAAAGAAGCATCATTGGCAAATAAAATTATTCTGGCGTTTGGCATGGCTGTACTGACATGGATACTGGCGCAGGTGAAGCTGTTTTTGCCAGGGACTCCTGTGCCTGTTACATGCCAGACATTCGCAGTGCTTTTGGCGGGCATTGTCCTCGGGAGATACTGGGGCGGGATAAGCCAGATAATCTACGTGTCTTTATTCGCGGGATTTGGCGCTATCATGGGGCCTACGGGCGGTTATTTACTGGGCTTTGTTTTGGCGGCGCTTTTTGTAGGGTACGTTACGGATAAATATAACCGGTCAAAGGGATTTTACCAGATGCTCGGGATCCTGATGTTTGCTAATTTTATTTTGATCTATCTTCCGGGCATAATTCAACTCAATATATGGCTTTATTTATTTAAAGGCGCGCCTCTGAATTTCAGCCAATTAGCCTACGCAGGCGTAGCGCCTTTTATAGCAGGCGATGTAATCAAGATAGTAAGCGCCGCATTGATAGCCAAAGCATTAAAATAAACCGCATACCGGGTTTCTTATCGCAGGAGTTAAAATGGAAAAATTACCTGAATTAGGAAAAATACACCCTGATTTTTTCAATAGGGTCATATATCCCAGATTAGGCAAAAAAGATAAGTCTGTCATGGTCGGGCCTCAGCACGGGGTGGATTTCGGGGTTATTGACCTCGGGGATAAAGTCCTGGTATTGTCAGCAGACCCTTTTTACATAGCAAAAGAACTGGGCATGGAAAAGGCGGCGTGGTTTGCGATACATATTTTAGCATCTGACGTGGCAGTAAGCGGTATAGCGCCTAAATACCTGGCAGTGGACCTGAATCTTCCGCCGGAAATGACAGAAGACGAGCTTACCAGGATGTGGGATACCGTGCATAAGGAATGCGAAAAATTAGGGATAACAATAATTACGGGCCACACAGCGAGATACGCAGGCTGTAATTATCCCATGGTCGGAGGGGCTACTGTATTCGGGATCGATAAAAAAGAAAAATTAATAGCACCCAGGTGCATGCCGGGCGACGCTATTGTGATCTCAAAAGGGCCGGCTATTGAGACGACAGGCCTTATGTCAGCGTATTTCCCGAAATTCCTTGAAGAAAAATACGGAAAAGATTTTGTAAAAAAAGCGCAGGATATTTATTACCAGATGTCTACCGTGAAAGACGCATTGATTGCGGCAAAGGTCGGCGGGATTACTGCCATGCACGATGCCACTGAATGCGGGATATTCGGAGGGCTTTATGAAATGGCAATGCATAGCAATGTCGGAATGGATATCTATCTGGACGAAATAGTCTTACAGGATGAGGTCAAGAAGACCTGCGAATGTTTTGATATAGACCCGTATAAAGCGATAAGCGAAGGCACGCTTTTGGCTACGGTCAATAAGAAGAAGGCAAAAGATGTGGTTAAGGCGCTGAATGATGAATCTATCCCAGCCAGTATCGCGGGAGAGGTTACTGAAGAAGGGCGCGGCATCAATATTATCGAAAAATCCGGTAAACGCAAACTGGAACATCCGAAGATAGATCCTTTCTGGATAAAGTTCGAAGAATATCTTAAAAAATCATGAAGCGGCTGCATGTGTTTTATCACGGGCGCGTGCAAGGAGTGGGGTTCAGGTATAGCGCCCAGTATCTCGCTACGAACCTTGGCCTAGGAGGCTGGGTTAAAAACCTGGCGAATGGCAGTGTGGAAATAATCGCGGAAGGAAGCGAAGCGGAAATTAAAAAGTTCCTGGACGAGATTTCAAAAGGCGAGCTCGGCCATTATATCAAAGATACGGAATTATCATGGGAAAAACCTACGGGCAAATTTAAAGATTTTGATGTAAGATTTTAGATATGAAAAAAGATATAAAGAAAAAAATAGAAGAGCTGAGAAAAAAGATAGCCCTCCATAATAAAAAATATTATGTGGATAATAAGCCTGAGATCCCTGATTCTGCGTATGACGGGCTTATGGACGAGCTTAAAAAACTGGAAGAGGCCCATCCTGAATTTATATCCCAGGATTCCCCCACTCAGAGAGTGGGCGGAGAAGCGCTGAAGGAATTTAAAACAGTAAAGCACAGGGTTCCCATGCTCAGTATGGATAATACCTATTCTTCCGAGGAGATAATAGAGTTTGACGAACGCGTGAGAAAGAACCTCGAGGTTGATAAACTGGGTTATGTGGTCGAATTAAAAATAGACGGGGTCAGCATATCGCTTCTTTATGAAAAAGGGAGATTTATCTGCGGCGCTACGCGGGGCGACGGGGTAAAAGGCGATGACGTTACCCTGAATTTAAAGACCATAAAAAGCCTTCCGCTTAAATTAGAATTTAAAAAAGGCATATCAGCGCCTGAATTATTTGAAGCAAGGGGCGAGGTGTATATGCCCAGCAGGATATTCGCGGGCATTAATGAAGAAAAGGAAGAATTAGGGGAGGAGCTTTTCGCGAATCCCAGGAACGCTGCAGCCGGATCTTTAAAACTGCTGGACAGTTCAATGGTCGCCGCGAGGCATCTGGATATGTGGATATACGGGATCGGCTATATAGAAGGGGGCGAATTTAAGGCTCAGTCTGAAGCGCTTGATTTTTTAAAAGACAGCGGTTTTCCCGTGAATCCGCACATTAAAAAATGCAGTTCAATAAAAGAAGTAATCGAATATTGCAACCAGTGGCAGGAGAAGAGGCGCAAGCTTGATTATGACATAGACGGAATGGTCATAAAGGCGGATTCTTTTTCGCATCAGAGGGCGCTGGGCGAGACATCCAAAAGCCCGAGATGGATGATAGCGTATAAATTCCCGGCTGAAAGAAAAGAGACTGTGCTGGAAGATATACTTGTGCAGGTGGGAAGGACAGGCACGCTGACGCCGGTAGCGGTTTTAAGGCCCATAGAGCTGGCTGGGTCTACTGTAAGCAGGGCGTCTTTACATAACCAGGATGAGATCGGCCGTAAAGATGTAAGGATAGGGGATCATGTGCTGATTGAAAAAGCAGGCGAGATTATTCCTCAGATAGTCAGCGTGGTAAAAAATAAGCGTAATGGCGCTGAGAAAGAATTTTTTATGCCCAAAATTTGCCCTGCCTGCGGAAGCGCTGTAAAAAAACTCAAGAATGAGGTGGCGCTCAGGTGCGAAAACATGAGCTGTCCCGCTCAATTAAAAGAAAGGATCAGGCATTTCGCTTCAAGAGATGCGATGGATATAGAAGGGATGGGCGATAGTATAGTGGCCCAGCTGGTGGATAATAAAATGATAAAAGATTACGGGGATGCCTATGGCTTAAAACATAAAGAAGTGGCGGATCTGGACAGGATGGCTGATAAATCCGCCGCAAATCTTATCAGCGCTATAGAAAAGAGCAAATCCAATACGTTGAACAGGCTGGTATACGGCCTGGGCATAAGGCATGTGGGGGTAAGAAGCGCGTGGATACTCGCGTCCAGATTTAAGACCCTTGCCAGGCTGGCAGAAACAAGCATGGAAGAGCTCCAGGGTATCAATGAAATAGGGCCTGTGATGGCTGAGAGCATATATAATTTTTTCAGGACAGAAGAAAATAAAAAACTTATCGAGAAGTTGAAGCGTAACGGAGTGAATACGGAGGAAAGAGGCGTTTCTTCAAAGTCTAAGGATCTCGAGGGAAAGACTTTTGTCGTCACGGGTTCCATGGAAGGCTTTTCAAGAAACGAGATAGAAGAACTTATACGAAGCCGGGGAGGCAATGCCTCTTCAAGCGTGAGCAAAAATACAGATTATGTGGTGGCGGGCAAAGACCCGGGCTCCAAGTTTGAAAAAGCAAAGCAGTCCGGCGTAAAAATCATAAACGAACAGGAATTTAAAAAGCTCATTGCGGGCGCAGGGAGAGATATATGAATAAATTTTGGAGATATGCGGCAATAATTTTATTATGCGCGTCTATCGCGGGGTGCGCAGGGATGCAGAGAAAGTTTGCCCGCAAGAAAAAACAGGAAGAGAAGCCGCTGCCTATTGTCACGACATACGACTACGCAAAAGAGCAAAGGGTGGACGAACTTTACAAGAAAAGGTTTTTATTCTGGAAATCATGGCAGGGTGAATTGATCGACAGGATGGGGGACGGTTATAAAAAGAGGACAGAGTGTTATTACGAGTTGATGCAAAATCTGCTTGAGATGCAGAAATATCTTAATGACCAGAAATACAATGAGCTGGGAGTTTTTATAACAGAAATAAAATCCGTGGATCCAGCCGTTAAAAAAATCGACCTTAGAGGCAGCGAGCAATACCGGATTACCCAGGTTTTAGAAAAAACAAAGCGGCTGATAGATAAAAGATTTTCCTATACCAAAGTGAAGGATTTTCTGGAATTAAGGAAGTAGACAGTGTTTATAAAAAAGATAATCGTAGGCCCGCTGGAGTCAAACTGCTATCTTTTCGGGGATGAAGCCACGAAAGAGATCTTTGTAATAGACCCGGGCGGAGACTACAGGGAAATCAAAAGCGTTATAGATAAAAACGGCATGAAGCCTAAGGCCGTTATCAATACCCACGGCCATGGAGATCATATAGGCGCCAATAAGGAGTTCGGCATCCCTGTGTGGATACACCGGCTGGACGCTGATTTTTTGATGGATCCTTCCAAAAACCTGTCAGGCGCATTCGGATTTTTTCTCAAAACAAAGACCGCATCAAGGCTAGTGGAAGACAAGGATATTTTGAATATAGGCAAATACTCTCTTGAGGTTATCCATACCCCGGGCCACACGCCCGGGTCTATCTGCCTCAAAGCCGAGAGCGTCATATTTACAGGGGATACGCTTTTTTGCGAAGGCATCGGCAGGACAGATTTCGCGTACGGTTCAGAGGAAGATATAATGGATTCTATAAAAGAAAAATTATTTACGCTGAAAGATGACTATGTTATTTATCCCGGGCACGGGCCGAGCTCAACAATAGGAAACGAAAAAACAAGTAATCCATTTGTTATCTAACCATCTCCACCGCGTAGGTGGGGTTTAAACCCCACCTACGCGGTGTCTTATGCATGATTTATGAATGAACTGATCGAACAATTTTTAAGCTATATATCCGTTGAAAGGGGCATGGCGAATAATACGCTCAGCTCTTACAAAAGGGACCTTGCCAGATTCGCTGATTTTTTGAAATCCAAAAAAATCGATTCCATAGACAAGGTTTCCAGGCAATTGATCAATGCATTCATGATGGCGGAAAAAGAAAGAGGCCTGGGGTCTAACTCTATTTCAAGAGAGCTCGCCTGCATAAAAAGTTTTTTCAAATTCCTCCTGAAGGAAAATATATTAAAGGAAGACGCCGCGACTATTATCGAATCGCCTAAATTATGGAAAAAGCTCCCGTTTACCTTGAGCATCAGCGAGGTCGAGGTTTTATTGAATGCCCCTAACGTCAGGGATCCCATGGAGATGAGGGACAAGGCATGCCTGGAACTCATGTATGCCACAGGCATGAGGGTTTCGGAGCTGGTGAATCTGAAGATGGACGATATCAATATGGGGGTCGGTTTCGCCAAATGCTTCGGAAAAGGCTCAAAGGAAAGGATAGTGCCTTTCGGAAAAAAGGCGAAAGAGAGTATTGAGCATTACCTGGAAAAATCCAGGCCGCAATTCCTTAAAAAAAAGATCTCAAATTTTTTATTTTTGACCAGGCTGGGCAAGCCCATGTCCCGCCAGACTTTCTGGAAGATTATCAAAAAATACACAAAAATAGCCAGGATCAAGAAAAAGATCACGCCTCACAGCCTGAGGCATTCTTTTGCCACGCATATACTGGAAAGAGGCGCTGATCTGAGGATAGTGCAGGAAATGCTGGGGCATTCTGATATTTCCACCACGCAGATTTATACGCACGTGAGCAAGGACAGGTTAAAATCGATTCATCAAAAGTTCCACCCGAGGCCGTAAAAATGAAAGATGATATTTTAAAATCCATAAGAGGCTATCTGGAGATGGAAAAGGAAAGCGGCGTATCCGAATATCTTTTTTCATCGAAGCCTAAAGATATCAGGCTGAATTTGGTTAAAAACGAGGTATCCGGATGCCAAAAATGCCCTCTGGGAAAGATGCGCACAAAAAGCGTATTTGGATCCGGCAGTATTAACGCAAAACTTATGTTTGTAGGAGAGGCGCCCGGCCATGAAGAAGATGTCCATGGAATACCTTTTGTGGGGGAGGCAGGCATGCTTCTGACAAAAATAATAGAAGCGATGGGCATTAAAAGAGAGGATGTCTATATCTGCAATATTTTAAAATGCAGACCCCCGCACAATAGAAACCCTCTGCCTGACGAAATCTCCGCGTGTATGGATTATCTTTATAACCAGATAGAGATGATAAGGCCCAGGGTAATATGCGGGCTTGGAAAATTTGCAAGCCAGACCCTCCTGAACATAGAAATCCCCATAAGCAAATTAAGAGGCAGCTGGCATGAATACAGGGGCATAAAATTTATGCCCACGTATCATCCCGCGTATCTTCTGCGCAATCCAGCGGATAAGAAACTTGTCTGGAAAGACATGAAAAAAATAATGGAAGCGCTGAATGGGTAATTATAAGTTTGCCGATATAGTTATTAACAGGCCCATAGAAGGGCCTTTTACGTATTCTATCCCGGGATCCCTTAAAGATGACGTTAAAGCAGGAAGCGTAGTAGAGGTGTCTTTCGGAAATAAGGTAGTTATAGGTTATGTGGTGGGGCTTTCTGATAAATGCGACATAGAAAAGATCAAGCCGATCAGCGGCCTTGTAGATAAAAAACTGTGCCTGACCCCGGATATATTGGAACTTACAAAATGGATCTCAGATTATTATTATTCCTCCTGGGGGGAGGCGATATCAGCCGCTGTGCCGGGCGTGCTTAAAAAAGGCATCTCCATAAAAAGGCATAGAAAAGAAAAACAGGAAGAAGGCTCGCCCGAATTTGAATTTATAGACGGTTCTGATACGCATCTTATGCCCAACAGGGAGCAGCAAGAGGCGCTTGATTCCATAATGGGTTCAATGGATGCCAAAAGCCACAGGGTTTTTCTCCTGCACGGAGTGACAGGGAGCGGCAAGACAGAGGTTTATCTCCAATCAATCGCCCACGCGTTAAAGCTCGGGCTCTCCAGCATAATACTCGTGCCTGAGATTTCGCTTACCCCGCAGACCGTGGCGCGTTTTAAATCAAGATTCGGAGATAAAATAGCAGTGCTGCATTCAAGGCTTCTCGGCTCCAAGCGCGCTTCTGAATGGCATAGAATAAATTCCGGAGAAGCCCGGATAGTCATAGGCGCGCGCTCAGCTATATTCGCGCCTGTTAAAAATCTGGGGCTGGTAGTAGTGGACGAGGAACACGAGACGTCCTATAAACAGGAAGACGCCCCGAGATACAATGCCAGGGACGCGGCGATAAAAAGGGCTGAGATATCAAAGGCTATCGTGATACTCGGGAGCGCCACTCCGTCACTGGAATCTTTTTATGCGGCTAAGAACGGACGATTTACCCTTATAGAACTTTCCGAAAGGATAGATTCCAGGCTTTTGCCTGCGGTTGATATAGTGGATATGCGCGAAGAAATGACCAGGGCCAAAAAGGTGCCTATATTTTCGCAGAAGCTCAGGGAATGGATAGAAAAGGATATCAGCGAGAGAAAACAAGTCATACTTTTTTTAAACAGGCGAGGGTTCTCGACATTTATAAATTGCAGGAAATGCGGCTATGTCATTAAATGCAAGCGCTGCAGCGTCAGCCTTACATATCATTTTGATAAGAAAAAATTAATATGCCATCATTGTAATTTCAATATGGAACCGCCCCAGATATGCCCTGAGTGCAACGCGGCTTATCTGAAATACTGGGGCCTTGGGACTGAAAAGGTTGAAAGCGAGCTCAACAGGTTTTTCCCCCAGGCCGCCATAGCGCGCATGGATACGGATTCTACCCATAAGAGGGGCAGTCACGATAAGGTGCTTTCGAGATTCAAAGACGGGCATATAGATATTATTATAGGGACGCAGATGATAGCCAAAGGCCTGGATTTTCCAAAGGTTACTCTTGTAGGGGTTATATCAGCCGACACAGCCTTGAATCTGCCTGATTTCAGGTCAGCTGAACGCACATTTAATTTATTGACCCAGGTTGCGGGCCGGGCAGGAAGGAGCAATCTGGGAGGCAGGGTGATAATACAGAGCTACACGCCTCAGCATTATTCAATACAGGCTGCGAAGACGCATGATTATAATGCGTTTTATGACAAAGAGATAAACTTACGCAAAGAATTGAATCTGCCGCCGTTCTGCCATATGGTCAGCCTTACCCTCAAGGGAAGGAGAGAGGAAAGGGTTTTTAATGCCTGCGATAGTTTGAAAGCTGATATTGAAAAGGCGGACAGGTCTAAAAATATAAAAATCCTCGGACCGGCGCCTTCTCCGATTTCAAAAATTAAAGGTTTTTATAGATGGAATATATTTCTTAGAGCGGAATCGGTAAAAGATATTACATGCATTTTGAAAACTGTGTTAGGTAAGAACAGAATCCAGGGGATTATCATAACAGTGGATGTGGACCCGTCTTAGAGGTAGATCCAATTGCCGGTAAGATTACTTCTTTCGTCCATTATTATGGTTTGGCCGCTATAAGTGCCGCCTAATCTGGTAGCAGTGGCTATAAAGCTGTTGGATGTGGGGGTGGTTATAACAAATGACCAGTATGTCTGAGTCAGGTTTATATCAAGATCCGACAAATTGGTCGTGTAATATTCTCTTTCCGCGTAATAAATTTTTTCCCCTGTCTGAATATGCCCCATGCCTGCCCTTGCTTCGCCGCCTTTTGCTTTCTCGATTGAAGCTGCGAATTGGGGCGTGCCTATAGAAGCTAATATACCGATAATTATAACTACTATAAGGACTTCTACCAGCGTAAAGCCTCTGCTGCGGTATTTTTTAATTTCCGAATTCATGTTTAAGAGTCCCCAGGGCGTCAAGATTTTTAAAGGACCTCAGGACTTCCGCATCGCTGGGGTTTATTTTCAGGGCTGATTCGTAGATTGCCTTAGCATTGCGGTAATCCTCTTTTTTAACATATAGCTCGCCGAGTTTTTTAAGCACGTCTATATCCTTGGGATTAGCAAGCCTTGCCTCTTCCAGGTTGGTTATCGCGTGGAGCGCCATACCTTTTTTATAAAATATATCAGCTATTTTTTTCAATATTTCGGAATCATTCGGATTAGAGGCTATTATCTTTTCAAGTGTTTCCAGGGAGCCGGGGATATTGTCTTTTTTCAACATGCCATCCGCCTGCATTGTAAAGAATAACTTGCTGATAGGGCTTGTAATAGACGGCTTGGAGCCTTCCAATTTTTTCCGGAGAGATAGATGCAGGTAACGCCTGGCTTCCAGGTTGTCATATTGAAAGGAAACTATCCTGGAAAAAATTTCAACGGCGTAATCGTAGTTTTGCTTTTCGAATGCCAGAAGGCCTTTATTGTGAAATTCTTTCAGTTCCTGTTCGGTCATCATATGCAATAAGTTTACAATAATCTTATATGATTGTCAAGACAGAAGAGGTGTGGTAAAATTAAAAACATGGCAAAACTAGAGATAAAGATATACCCGGACCCTGCGCTGCGGAAAAAAGCAAGGCTGGTGGGAAAGGCGGGGGATGATGAGCGCAGGCTCGCTTATAATATGATAGAGACAATGCGCGCCAGCAATGGAGTCGGCCTGGCAGCTCCGCAGGTGGGAATCAGCAAGCGCATTATAGTCGTCGAAGATGTTGAAGGCGATAACAGCGCTGCCTTGACGCTAGTCAATCCTAAAATAACCCGGAAAAAAGGCAAGGCGAAATTCTGCGAAGGCTGTTTGAGCCTGCCAGGAATTTCCAATGATGTGGTGAGGCCGGAATTCATTACAGTAGAGGCGCTTAATCTTGACGGGGATGAGCTAGAAATAAATACAGGCGGGATCCTTGCCAGGATACTACAGCACGAGATAGACCATCTGGACGGGATAGTTTTTATAGATAAAATAGGATTCTTGAAACGCAAAAAAATCATCAAGCAGCTCGGCGCAAAAGTCTGCATGGAGCTTTAATATGAAAATTGTATTTTTTGGAAGTTCCGGTTTTGCGGTGCCCATACTGGAAGCCCTCGTTAAGAGCGAGGATGTTATGCTGGTTGTTACCCAGCCTGACAGGGAAAAAGGCAGGTCTCTTAAAATAGCGGCTACTCCTGTAAAGTCAAAAGCAGAAGAACTCGGGATAAAGGCATTCCAGCCTGCCAAAGTAAATACAAAAGAATCAGTGGAGTTTCTTAAAAAGTTTAATGCGGATTTATTTGTTGTGGTTAGTTTTGGGCAGATCCTGTCAAAAGCCGTATTGGACTTGCCAAAATTGTATTGCCTTAATATCCATGCCTCGCTTCTGCCGAAATACAGAGGCGCAGCGCCTATAAACTGGGCGATAGCGAACGGCGAAAAAGAAACAGGCGTGACTATTATGCGCATGAATGAAAAGATGGACGAGGGCGATGCCGCGATTAGAGGGGTTTTACCTATAACGGGCCAGGACGATGCGGTTATATTGTCTGAAAAACTTTCGATAAAGGGCGCAGGGCTTTTACTGGAAGCAGTCAGATTAGTCAAAGAGAATAAAATAGAATTTACTGCGCAGGATAATAAAAAGGCAAGTTATGCGCCAAAACTTAAAAAAGAAGACGGGCTTATTGATTGGAATCTGAGCGCTGAGGAAATTTCCTGCCGCGTCAGGGCATTTGCGCCATGGCCGGGATGTTTTACTTATTTGGATAAGAAAATACTTAAGATATGCAAGGCAATGCCAGAGATAGAAAAATCTATCCAATTGCCTGGCAAACCCGGCGCTATTGTGGAATTTAATAAGAAAGGCATGCTTGTTAAAACCGGCAGAGGCATTTTAAACATACAAGAGCTTCAATTGGAAGGCTCGCGCAGGATGACCACCGAAGAATTTATAGCCGGGCACAAGCAACTTTCTTCAAGCGTATTTTTTTCCTTGCGCGGATGATATTTAATGGTATAATGAATTCGCATTTTTAAAATATTAAAGAGGTTTTATGCCGGAACTGAGAAGAGATCCTGTAATAGGAAGATGGGTCATAATATCCACTGAGAGGGCTAAAAGGCCTAATGATTTCAACATCAAGCATACGGACGAGCCTGAGATGGAATGCCCTTTCTGCGAAGGCCATGAGAAAAAAACCCCCACAGAAATCTTTGCAATAAGAAAACCAGGCACAAAAAAAGATACGCCGGGCTGGAACGTGAGGGTAGTGCCGAGTATCTCTCCGAAATTCAAAATAGAAGGGGAAATGGATAGGCGCGGGGTCGGGATGTATGATGTCATGAACCCATTAGGCGCGCACGAAGTGATAATAGAATCCCCTAAACATCTTACCGATATATATCAATTAACAGAATCTGAAATACAGGATGTCATCAATACCTCTATTTACCGCATCAGCGAACTCGAAAAAGACGTCCGTTTTAAATACTGCCTTTTATTTAAAAATCACGGATTAAAAGCAGGCGGCAGCAAGAAAACCAAACACCTCAGGTCCCAGCTGATCGCGACCCCTGTTACCCCTACAAGGGTCAAGGAAGAACTCAGGGGTTCGAGATTTTATTTTGAATATAAAGAAAGATGTATTTTCTGCGATATTATACGCCAGGAAATAGAGGCAGGCGCAAGGGTTATAATGGACACGAAAACCATGGTGGCGATCGCGCCTTTTGCCTCGAGGTTTCCTTTCGAGATATGGATAATGCCCAAGATCCACAGGACGGATTTTATGAACATGCAGGCCGATGAGATAAAAGATCTCGCGGATGTTTTAAAGACGGTATTTGCAAAACTTTCAAAGGCATTGAATGATCCGCCGTATAATTATATGCTGCACACAGCTCCTTTCAGGCGGTCAAAGAGGCCGGGTTATTGGCATACAATAGAAGAAGATTATCACTGGCATATAGAAGTTATGCCGAGAATCACCCAGGTGGCCGGCTTTGAGTGGGGATCAGGATTTTATATAAACCCGACTCCTCCTGAAGAAGCGGCTAAATATTTACGAGAGGTAACTTTATAATGGGCCAATTGCGCAGAGATCCTATAACAGGAAGATGGGTGGAAGTGGCTATTTCAAACCCTAAAAAATGCGACGAGTTTGACATGAAACCGCAGACCAAAAAAGGCGGGACATGTCCTTTTTGCCCGGGAAACGAAAAAATGACCCCGCCGGAAATAGAGGCTGTAAGGGATATTAAAACAAGGCCTGATACGCCGGGATGGACAGTAAGGGTGGTATCGAATAAATTCCCCGCATTAAAGATAGAAGGCGATATAGACAGGCGGGCCATAGGCATGTTTGATATGTCAAACGGCATCGGCGCTCATGAAGTTATAGTTGAAAACCCGGACCACAGTAAAGATTTGGCTGACCTGACCCAGGATGAGATAACCAACGTGATATCAAAATATAAATCAAGGAGCATAGACCTGGAAAACGACGCAAGATTCAGATATATCCTGCTTTTTAAAAATCACGGAGAATCTGCGGGCGCGTCCCTGGAGCATTCGCATACCCAGCTTGTGGCGCTGCCTATTGTTCCAAAAAGGGTTAAGGAAGAACTAATAGGAGCCCAGAATTATTTTAGACATAGGGAAAGATGTGTTTTTTGCGACATGATAGCCCAGGAACAGCAGGATAAAGAAAGAATAATTTTTGAGAACAGGCATTTTATAGCATTTTGCCCTTTTGTGTCCCGTTTTCCGTTTGAGATGTGGTTATTGCCGAAAACGCACAACTCTGAATTTAAATCTATCGATGATTCTGCGATTTATGATATGGCAGGCGCTTTAAAAGAAATTCTTTCGAGGCTGAAATTGAGGCTGAATGATCCCGCGTATAATTTTATAATTCACACAGGGCCTATAAGGGATGGCGTATACGAAGAGTATCATTGGCATCTTGAGATAATGCCGAAATTGACAAATGTGGCTGGTTTTGAATGGGGTTCAGGGCTATATATAAACCCCTCCTCGCCTGAAATAACCGCTAAGTGTTTGAGAGAAGCCTGCGCAGCAAAGTAAAACCTAATTAAATTAAGGAGGTAACAAAATGGCAGTAAAGGTCGGCATCAATGGGTTTGGAAGGATTGGAAGGAACGTTTTCAGGGCAGCGATCGAAAACAGGAATATCGATTTTGTCGCAGTCAATGATTTACCTACGCCTCCGGCTACACTGGCGCATCTGTTGAAATACGATTCTACGTTTGGAGAGCTGAAGGTAAATATAGAGGCTAAAGAAAACGCTATTGTCGTAAACGGAAAAGAGATAAAAATAATGACTTATAAAGATCCTGCTGAGATTCCATGGGCGAGTATGGGCGTCCAGGTGGTGGTGGAATCTACCGGGGTATTTACGGAGAAGGAAAAGGCAGTGAAGCACATACAGGCAGGGGCAAAGAAGGTTATAATTACGGCGCCTGCGAAAAATGAAGACCTTACAGTCGTAATGGGAGTAAACGAAAGGGTGTATGACCCTTCAAAGCACAGCGTAATTTCAAACGCGAGCTGCACGACAAATTGCCTCGCGCCTGTTGCCAAGGTTTTAATCGAAAAGTTCGGGATAAAAAGAGGCTTGATGACCACGATCCATTCTTATACAAATGACCAGAGGATCCTTGACCTGGTGCACAAGGATTTAAGAAGGGCAAGGGCAGCCGCGCTTTCAATGATACCCACTACCACAGGCGCCGCAAAGGCAGTGAGCCTGGTGCTTCCCGAATTAAAAGGCAAGCTTGACGGCCTCGCGATAAGGGTGCCTACGCCTAACGTATCGCTTGTTGACCTGGTAGTAGAGGTCGAAAAAGACACCACTAAAGAAGAAGTCAATATGGCGATGAAGGAAGCTTCGGAGGGGAAACTTAACGGCATCCTTGAATATTGCGACAAGCCTTTGGTGTCAAAGGATTTCAACGGCAATCCGCGCTCTTCGATATTCGATTCAGGGCTTACCTATGTAATGGATAAGCGCTTGGTAAAGGTGCTCAGCTGGTATGACAATGAATGGGGTTATTCATGCAGGGTTGTTGACCTCATCGAGTATATAGTCGGTAAAGGTTTGTAGTTAATAGTTCTCGACTCGCTTCGCTCGCTCGAACAATATTCTTCGAGCGAAGTCGAGAAGAATATTGGCAATTTTATGGAAGATGCTGAGGCAAGGGAGTTTTCAAAAAAGATCCTCACTATCCAGGAAGAGGAAAGGCACAGGATATCAAGGGATCTTCATGACGAGATAGGCCAGTTTTCGGTATCCCTTGGCTCAGCATTGAACGTAATTGAAAAAGAAATAACGAAGCGCAATCTCGATACCGCCCTCCGCGTAATAAAAGACGCAAAAACACTCTTGGCGGATACAGCAAAAAAAATCAGGACGCTTTTTATAGACCTCAGGCCCGCGGAATTGGGCATGCTGGGGCTTCCTTCGGTACTGCGCGAGCTTTTCGCGCATTACACAAAATCATATCCATTAAATATAAAGTTCAGGGAAAATATAGGCAGTATCCATATAAAAGACGAAGTGGCCATAACCCTTTACAGGGTTATCCAGGAGGCGTTTAATAACATAGTGAAACACGCCAGGGCAAAAAATGTAAAGATAGATTTATTGCTCAAGGCAGGGGAGATAAGTTTTACAATAGAAGACGATGGGATTGGATTTAACGCAGAGGAGTTTTTCAAAGAGGCCAATATGGACAAGTTTGGCTTGCGCGGTATGAGGGAGCGGGTGGATTTATTGAACGGGAAATTTTTTCTGCAGTCTAAACCGAGAAAGGGCACAAAGATAAACGTGACTTTTCCGATAATAGAAGAGGCGTAAATATGGATATAAAAGTGGTGCTGGCAGACGATCACGCGATAGTGAGGCAGGGTTTGGCTGCTGTAATATCCCAGGAGCAGGATATAAAGGTTGTCGCAGAGGCATCGAACGGCAAAGAGGTCGTGGATATCGCAAAAAAGGATTCCGCGGATATATTTATAATAGATATAACCATGCCTATATTAAACGGCCTTGAGGCCTCAAGCCAGATAATGCAGATTAATCCCAATAACAGGATTATCATATTGAGCATGCATGACAACAGGGCATTCATCGAAAGGGCATTGAGCCTGGGCATAAGAGGTTATGTTTTAAAGGATTCAGCAGCTGATGAAATTATCCAGGCCATACGCGCGATTTACAAAGACGAATATTTCCTGAGCCCGAGGATATCGACCTTTGTTATACAGGATTATATTGATTCAAGAGGCAAAAAGATAGGGGAAAAAAAGATAGTCTCTCTTACTGATAGAGAAAGAGAGATCCTTCAACTCATAGCAGAAGGCTATACCAATAAAGAAGTAGGCACACACCTTAAGATATCTTTAAAAACCGCTTTAGCCCATAGAAATAATATAATGCAGAAATTGGGCATCCATCGCCAGGCAGACCTCATCAGGTACGCACTCAAAGAGGGTATAACCGCTATATAGTGTATAAGAAAAAAAGCCTATCGGAATAGGTACTTGTACCTATTTACATAAACAGGGCTTTCTGGTATCATTTGAGCCTATAAAAGAAAGGGAGGTGCAGCATGGCTATAAAGAAAAGTTCAACAAAGAAGGTGACTTTTAAGATAAGCGCCCCTGACGCAAAGGATGTTCGCCTTGCAGGAAATTTCAACTCATGGGACGCGTCAAGTGCCAGCCTTAAGAAGTCCAGGAATGGAATATGGAAAAGAGAGTTAGCCTTAAAATCCGGCCGTTATGAGTATAAATATTTAGTTGACGGACAGTGGCAGAGAGATCCTTTGAATAATCTCTTCGTAGCAAATACTTTCGGATCAGAAAATTCGGTTATAGAATTATAAAACAGAGACAAGGGACAAGGAAAATATGCGGATAGCTATCTTCTCTTGGGAATCCATGCATTCTATATGCGTGGGCGGGGTGGGTGTGCACGTTACAGAACTGGCGGCAGCCCTTGAACGTAAAGGCAACGAAGTCCATGTTTTTACGCGGGTGGGCGGGCCTAACCAGCCATGGTATGAGCGCATTCATGGAGTGCATTATCACAGGTGCCCTTTTGACCAGAACCCTGATTTTATAGAGGAAATAAATAACATGTGCCGCTCTTTTGTGGATACTTTTTTCAGCACAGAAAATGTCACAGGGCCTTTTGACGTGATCCATAGCCATGACTGGCTTACCTCAAACGCAATAGTCTGGATAAAACAGGAGCGTCCTTCCAAAGCTGTCCTGACAATACATTCAACAGAATACGGCAGGTGCGGGAATAATTTCAATGACGGCAATTCCGCGAGGATCCGCGACCATGAGAGGCACGGCACGTACTGCGCTGACCATGTGATAGCTGTATCAAGGGCGCTTAAGGCTGAGATACAGTGGATGTACAATGCGCCTGACTGGAAGGTGGACGTGGTGTATAATGGCGTAAATTACAGGAATTTCGACGGATACATAGACCCTGCGGCAGTCAGGAATTATTACAATATCGGGCCGCTGGACCCGATGGTGCTTTTTGTAGGCAGGATTGTCTATCAAAAAGGCCCGGATCTATTAATAGAGGCTATTCCTCACATATTAAAATATTACAATAACGCAAAATTTGTTTTTGTAGGTGACGGAGAGATGCGCTGGGGCGTGGAAGACAGGGCAAAAGAGATCGGGGTTCATCACGCCACAAGGTTTATAGGTTTCAGCAACGGATGGAAGCTTTCTGATCTTTATAAAGCATCGGATGTTGTGTGCATGCCTTCGAGAAATGAGCCTTTTGGTATAGTTTTATTGGAGGCGTGGAGCGCGGGAAAACCTGTGGTAGCCACTTCAAACGGCGGGCCGGGGGAAATAATATGGCATGACATTACAGGATTAAAGGTTTATCCAAACCCTGAGTCAATAGCGTGGGGCATAGGGACGGTATTTTCAGATTTTGATCACGCAAGATGGATGGGAGCTAATGGCAGGATAGCAGTTGAAACCGCTTTTTCCTGGGACGTAGTAGCTGACCAGGTCATGGACGTATATGCCAGATAAAAAAACAAAGATTAAAAAAAGAGAACCTATAGAGCGCGTTTATACAGAAGGCAGAGAGGCTATCGTCAAGGCTGTCAAGAAAAAGGTAAAAAATAAAAAGCCTGCTATTCTGACGCCGGTTACTGCCAGCCAGGAATCCCTCTGCACAATACAGGAGCGCAAGGCCGGATCTAAACCTATAACGATAAATGATTACGGACTTCCTACCTATAGCGCTACAACAAGGATTACTCTGATAGTTAAGGACCCATTCTGGATATACGCTTACTGGGAAATAGCTGACAGTTCAGTAGAAGATGTGAAGCGCCAATTAGGCGGTAATCTGGACGGCGCAAGGTTTGTAGTCCGCATGTATGATGTGACATATAAAGATTTTAACGGTTTTAACGCTAATCATTGGTTTGATGTAGAGGTAGGGCGCCATTCCAACAACTGGTATATAAGCATCTGGAATGACAATACGTCTTATCTGGGAGAGATAGGGATAGCACATCATTCCGGAAGATTTTTTCCCATGGCAAGGTCTAATTTTGTGCATACCCCGCGCTCCGGTTCGTCTAACAGGTTTGAAGAGATATGGATGGACCTGGCTCAGAAAAAAAATATTCCTAACGCTGCAGTCTCTCGGCCAAAAGACGATAATAGAACCTATGGAGCTGCCCGCTCCGAGCCAAGTCGAGGGATCCAATACGACGCAGCAGGCAGGTTCAGCTATTCATCCGTATCCAAAAAAAGAAAGATTTTTCTCACAGAATCAGACCTGAAGGCCTATTACTCAAGGCTTTCCCCTTCATTAAGGGATATGATGTTTTCCAGGATTTCCAGAAAAAGGCTGTATAGATATTTATATTCAGGCATGTCAGGCAAGGAATGGCATGACCTGCTTTATTTTAAAAGGCTGCATAACGCACAATTCGGCAGAAAGGTTATGATAGGCGCTTCTGAATTTACGTACCTGGGCGCGAGCGAAAACCTTCAGGGCGGCTCGAGCGGATTTGTCCAGCCGGATAAAAAACACACATAGGGCGTAAAACTTCCCATGCATAAAGGTTATCTTTGTTTAGTCTTTCACGCGCACCTGCCATTTGTCAGGCATCCTGAAGAGGAAAATTTCCTCGAAGAAAACTGGCTCTACGAAGCTATCACAGAAACCTATATACCTCTTATACAGGTCTTTGAAAAATTAGTGGAAGACCATGTGGATTTCCGCATTACAATGTCTCTTACGCCTACCCTTGCCTCAATGCTCCAGGACGAGCTCCTTCAGGATAGATATATCAGGCATATTGATAAATTAATAGAACTTGCTGACAAGGAAGTCCAGCGCACAGGCTTTGACCCTAAATATCACAGCCTGGCCCTGATGTATCGCAGGAAATTCGCAGAATCCAAAGAGATATTCGCGGATAGATACAAAAAAGACCTGGTGATGGCGTTTAAAAAATTCCAGGACCTGGGGTTTCTTGAAATACTCGCTTCATGCGCCACTCACGGATTTTTGCCGATATTGAGCGTAAACCCGACGGATGCGTCGGCTCAGGTAAAAGTAGGAGTGGATCATTACAGAAAGACATTCGGCAGGGACCCTGTAGGATTCTGGCTTCCTGAATGCGGATATGCGCCTGGCATTGATAATTATCTGGCAGAAGCGGGCATTAAATATTTCTTCGTGGATTCGCACGGCATCGTAAATGCGGACCCTGAACCCAGGTACAGCGTATACGCGCCTTTATACTGCCCCTCAGGCGTCGCCGCGTTCGGCAGAGACTGGGAATCCTCCAAACAGGTATGGAGTTCAAAAGAGGGCTATCCCGGAGACCCTGATTACAGGGAATATTACAAGGATATAGGGCACGAATTAGAATATGAATATATAAAACCTTACATACACCCGATAGGGTTCAGGATAAACACAGGCCTTAAATACTGGAGGATCACAGGAAATACCGACCATAAAGAGCCTTATGTGCCTGAATGGGCAAAGGAAAAAGCAGCTTCCCACGCAGGGAACTTTATGTTTAACCGCGAAAAACAGATAGAGCACATCGCGTATCACATGGACAGAAAGCCCATGATTATTTCTCCTTATGACGCGGAATTGTTCGGCCACTGGTGGTTTGAAGGCCCGATGTGGATAGATTTTTTGATACGTAAAATAGCGTATGACCAGAAAACGATAAAACTTGCCACGCCGTCAGATTACCTTAGAGAATATCCCGCAAACCAGATGTCTGTCCCGTCGACATCCACCTGGGGGTATAAAGGCTATAACGAGGTCTGGCTGGAAGGCTCCAATGACTGGATATACAGGCATCTGCATGTGGCAGGCGAGAGGATGAAAGAGCTGGCTGAAAAATTTTCTAATTGCATGGATAAAGGCGCCAATGACCTTGCGAGGCGGGCGCTGAATCAGGCAGCAAGAGAACTTCTCCTGGCGCAGGCAAGCGATTGGCCTTTTATAATGAAGACAGGCACTATGGTGGAGTACGCAGAAAAGAGAGTGAAGCTTCACATAAACAGATTTACGCATATTTATAATAATATGCTTTCCGGTTCTGTGGACGGAGAATGGCTTAAAGAGGTTGAATCAAGGGATAATATTTTTTCTGACATGGAATGCGCCAGGTATTATACCCGGGCGAATATAAAAGAGGGCGTGGCATGAGCATACAATCATGTTTTGGCATAGCGCTTCATATGCATCAGCCTGTGATTCCGGCAGGAGGCGATGACCTGAAGTCCGCCAGGCTTATTTCCAATCTGCAGTATATGATGGAGCATCAGAATATAGGCGATAATCACAACGCGCCTGTATTTTTGAATTGCTATACCAGGATGTCTGATTTTATAAGAGAGCTTGCGGACCAGGGCAAAAATCCCAGAATCATGCTGGATTATTCAGGTAATCTCCTCTGGGGCCTCAAGGATATGGGCGAGGAAAGGGTTTTAGATAATCTGAAACTTGTGACCTGCGACAAAAAATATTATAACTATGTTGAGTGGCTCGGGACAATGTGGTCTCACGCTGTTGTCAGCTCCACGCCTGTGCCGGATATCAAACTTCATATACAAGAATGGCAGGAATGTTTTGCATCGATATTCGGCCAAAAAGCGCTGGATAGGGTAAAAGGTTTTTCCGCGCCTGAGATGCACCTGCCCATACATCCTGACGTGTGCTTTGAATATGTAAAGGCCCTGAAAGAATGCGGATATAAATGGCTCATGGTCCAGGAGCATACAATAGAAAATCTGGACGGCACGGCTGTAAGAAGGCCGCATTTTCCGCATAAACTAGTCGCTAAAAATTCTCTCGGGGAAAAACTCGAGATAACAGTCATTATAAAAACCCAGGGTTCTGACAATAAACTGATCGGACAGATGCAGCCGTATTATGAGGCCAAAGGCCTGGGCAATGAAAAATATTGCGGAATTGACCTGCCGGCTTTTGTGGCGCAGATAGGAGACGGGGAAAACGGCGGGGTCATGATGAACGAATTTCCGAATATGTATAAAATAGTTTTCCAGGAAATAGGCGCGGAAGGCACCATAGGCATGAATGCTACAGAGTATCTTGAATTAGTAAAGCGCTCGGGCCTTAAAGAAAGTTCTTTTATGCCGGTGCAGCCTGTTTTACAGAATAAGATATGGGGATTTGTAAAAGAATATTCTCCAGGCGCGGCTGACAAGGCTATTGAGAAAGTAAAACAGGCTTATCCGGGCTTCAGCCTGGAAAAGGCGTCCTGGACAAATGATAAAGACTGGGTCAGCGGTTACAAGGATATAATGGACCCGATAATCCGGCTTAGCTCGGAATTCCATAAAAAATTTGACGGTAAAAATATAGATAAAACCGATAAAAAATATAAAGACGCGCTTTTGTATCTTTTGTTATCGCAGACGAGCTGTTTCCGATACTGGGGCACAGGCGCGTGGACAGATTACGCGAAGGAGATATGCCGCAGAGGCATGGAGGTGTTGAAATAGAATATATAATATCACCAGCCCTGGCAGGCAGGCCGTTCGGCACTGAAACTGGTTTCGCCGGCCGCTACGGCTTACGGCCTTATAAGTAAGACTCAATGATGCCGAAACGTTTCTGATGTGCCTCAGGCCTGCCAGGGCTGGTAAGAGTGAAACAGACTAATTGACAGGGATTTTTTTATCTGATATAGTCAATGCTATATTAAAAAACAACAGGTCCCTCGTTCGCCACCTTTGGTGGCGAGACTCGGGATCAAATTTTGCTTCGCAAAATTTGGGAGGAAAAATGTTAAAGAAACTAAAAAAGGTGCTGTCGCTGGAGAATGAAAACCGGGTAAGCCGCGAAGAGTTCATGCAGCTTGTCCAGCAAAAGGCGTATGAGATTTATGAAAAAAGAGGCTGTAAGCCAGGGAACGATCTGGAAGACTGGCTTAACGCCGAAAGATTGGTTAAACTAGGCCTTGGGATAAAATGATATATTGGGCTCCGCTACTACATTTTTATCAGCCTCCGACTCAGTCACATAAAGTACTGGCAGAGATCTGCGAAGAATCCTACAGGCCTTTGGTAAAGGTCTTTAAGGATCATCCTGAATCCAGGGTTACCATAAACATGTGCGGGGTATTGACCGAGATGCTGGCTGACCATGGCTTTGGGGATGTTACGGCCGGCCTTGGGGAACTCGGCAGGCTTGGCCAGGTAGAATTCGTGGAATCAGCGAAATTCCACGCGATATTGCCGTTAATACCGGAAAGCGAAGCCAAGAGGCAGATAGAATTAAACAAAAAAACAAACCTGTCTTTTTTTAAAGATAGTTATAAGCCGAGGGGATTTTTTCTGCCTGAGATGTGTTATTCTGACGCTGCGGGTTCTATCGTGCGTGGCATGGGCTATGAATGGGTTATAGTGAGCGGCATAGCGAATCAGGGGAAATGGCCGATGGACTACGTGACATCTTTTAAACTCGGCTCAGGCTCCATGAAGGTGTTTTTCAGGGACGATATAATCAGCAATATGATAAGTTTCAAAAACATAGATGCGCCGGGTTTTGTATCAAGGATTAAAGAGCTGGCTGAAAAGAAGCAGGACGCCTATATAGTAACAGCCATGGATGCGGAGACATTCGGCCATCATGTCAAAGGCTGGGAAAATGCATTTCTTGGCAAGGTCTATGGAATCATAAAAGATTCCAAAGAAGTAAAAGCGGTTAAGATCAGCGAATTACTGGAAAAATTTCCTGTAGTGAAAGGGAGGCCCCCGAGGCCTTCTTCCTGGAGCACCTCTAACGAAGAAATAATGGCCGGAAACTATTACCCGCTGTGGAACACGCCTCACAATACGATCCACAGGCTGCAGTGGGAGCATATGAATATATGCCTGAAGATATTCCAGGAAGCAGAAGATAAATCTGATAACGAAAAATCAGAGCAATTTTTTAATACAGCCAGAGAAAACCTGGATATGGCTTTGCACAGCTGCCAGTTCTGGTGGGCTAATAAAGACAGGATGTGGAGTGAAAATCTTATAAATAAAGGACTTATTTTACAGGAAGAGGCGGTATTTAACGCGTATTTGGCAGTGGCCAATTCAGGGCGCAGGGATTGGGAAAAGAAAAAGTGCTATAGAAAAATGATTACCGCAAGGTATATAGCCGGTAAAATCAGAGACGAGATTCTATCTTAAAGAAAGGACTATCATGAACATTTTATTTATTTCCCCGGAGGTTTTTCCTTTTGCTAAAACAGGAGGCCTGGCAGATGTGGCGGGGTCATTGCCGGAGGCTGTCGCAAAAAAAGGCCATAAAGCGAGCACGATACTCCCTTATTATCAGTTGGTCAGGAAAAATGGTTTCAAGCCCGTTGTGTTTAAGAAAAATATACCCTTGAGGATAAATAACAGGGAAGAATCTTTCAACCTTCTTCTTTTAAAGCATAACGGCGTGGACGTGTATTTTATAGAGAAAAACGAGTATTACGACAGGGAATTTTTATACGGCACGCCTCAGGGAGATTACCAGGATAATGCCTTCAGGTTCGGTTTCTACGCAAAGGCGATACTGGCGTCTATACCTTATATAGGCAGGCAGGACGTATTTCACTGCAATGACTGGCAGTCAGGCCTGGTACCTTTATATATAAAGGCCCATCATAAAGACGATCCGCTTTTTAGTAACGTAAAGATACTTTTCACGATACATAACATGGCTTACCAGGGGCTTTTTGTTAAAGATGTGGTACCTTATCTGGATATATCCTGGGATTTATTTAACCAGGACGGGGTTGAATTCTGGGATAAGCTGAGTTTTATGAAAGCAGGTATGGTTTTTTCAGACGCGATAAGCACTGTCAGTAAAGGTTACAGCAAGGAAATCCTGACGCCTGAATTCGGATGCGGGCTGGACGGCTTATTAAAATCCAGGGAAAAAGACCTTTACGGCATAGTAAACGGGGTTGATTATTCTATCTGGAATCCCGCAGTAGACCAGTTTATAGCCAAAAAATTCAATGAAAAAGATTTGAAAGGCAAGATAGAATGCAAAAAAGACCTGGCTGAATCATTTGAAATAAAATATAACGCCAAGAGGCCGATCATAGCCATGATAACCCGCCTTGCTGAACAGAAAGGCATAGATCTGGTTGTGAATATCATGAAAGATCTCCTAAAAGATTCTGATTTTGTTATCCTTGGGTTCGGAGAAGAAAAATACAACAAGATATTCCAGGAAATGGCTAAAAAATATAAAGGCAAAGTGGGCGTCAGCATAAAATTTGATAATGCGCTGTCTCATAAGATGGAGGCAGGCTCTGATATGTTTTTGATGCCTTCCAGGTATGAGCCGTGCGGCTTAAACCAGATGTACAGCCTGAAATACGCTACTGTGCCTGTGGTAAGGGCAGTAGGGGGCCTGGATGATACAATCCATAATTTTAATCCCGCCACTAAAAAAGGGAACGGGTTTAAGTTTAAAGATGCTACCAATAAGGCGTTCTTAGGCGCTATTAAAAAGGCAGTAGCTGCCTTCAAGGATAAGAAACTCTGGGACGAGCTCCTAAAAAACTGCGTTAGCTGCGATTTCTCCTGGGAATCATCGGCAGAGCAGTACCTCAAACTCTACAAAAACCTATAATGGATAAGGTTTACTTCGGCATATGCCTGCATTTTCACCAGCCTGTAGGCAATTTTGATAATATAGTAGAGAGAGCCTATCAAAATTGTTATAAGCCTTTCCTCGATGTATACGAACAATACCCCGATATAAAAATGGCAATGCACTTTTCAGGATGCCTCCTGGATTATTTTGAGGATAAACATCCTGATTATCTGGATAGAGTCAAGGTAATGGTAGACAGGGGACAGGTAGAGATAGTAGGCGGAGGTTATTATGAGCCTATATTCACCAGCATTCCTGAGAAAGACAGGCTTGGCCAGATAAAGATGATGGCTGATTATGTAAAAAAACGGTTCGGCCAAAAAGTCCAGGGCATGTGGACACCTGAAAGGGTCTGGGTTTCCGGGCTTGCCGGGGATTTTAATAAGGCCGGGATGAAGTATTCTATCCTGGACGACGAGCATTTTATAGAAGCGGGTTTGCACTTGGATGAGCTGTTCGGATATTTCACAACAGGCGAAAAAAATAAAGAGGTGGCGATATTTCCTTCAAGCAAAAGGCTCAGGTATATGATACCTTTTAAAATGCCGGGGGAGATAACGGATTATTTTAGAGAGATTTCTTCAAGAAGACACGAACCTTTATTTACATACGGAGACGACGCTGAAAAATTCGGGGAATGGCCTTTTACCCACGACTGGGTATATAAACAAAACTGGCTCAGCAAGTTTTTTGAGGAATTGACCAGGAATAAGGAATGGGTTATCACTGTCAGGTTGTCGGATTACCTGAAGTCAAACGAGCCTATAAAAAAAATAAAGATCCCGGAAGCGTCGTATCAGGAGATGATGGATTGGTCGCATGGATCATGGATGAATTTCCTCAAAATTTATCCTGAAACAAACCAGATGGTAAAAAAAATGCACTATGTGAGCGAAAAGGTAAATCTAGCGAGGGATGCTTCAGCTCTGCGCGAATTATATAAGGGCCAATGCAACTGCGCGTATTGGCACGGGGTATTCGGAGGATTGTATTTATATCACCTGAGAAAAGCTATCTACGAGCATCTTATAAATGCCGAAAAGATCGCGGATAAGATCCTGCATAAAGGTAAAAAAGACTGGTCAGGGATAAAAGAGCTGGATTTTTATGAAGACGGTAAAAAGGCATTTATTATTGAGAACGAAGAGATTTCTTTATGCGTAGACCCCGCTAAAGGCGGGATAATAAGGGAACTGGACGCTAAAAAAGTATCAACAAACCTTGTTAATTCAATCGCAAGGCATGAAGAGGAGTATCATAAAAAAATACTGGCAAAGATGGGAAAGTCTGGCGACGAGGGGGCAGTACGCACTATTCATGAAGATACAAAGACTATGGATCCCGGCCTTAAATCAGAATTTTGTTATGATGATTATATAAGAGGATGTCTTATAGACCGTTTTATAGATAAAACAGTCTTGGTGGATAATTTCATGGAATGCAAATCTAAAGAACTGGGCGATTTTGTAAACGCAGGCTATAAGGCTAAAAAAGAAAAAGATAAAATAGTTCTAACCAGAGAAGGTAAAGTGGATGGCAAGGCTATTTCTATAACTAAAGAAATAAAACCCCTCCACCTACGCGGTGGAACAAAGCTCCACCGCGTAGGTGGGATTGTTTGCTCTTATACTTTAAAAAATTTGAGCAAACAGCTGATAGATACTGTTTTCGGAGTGGAGTTTAATTTGACAATGCCTTATCTGAATTCAGACAGGTACAATTATTATGCGGAAGATAGGATTTTAAGCAATATCAATGAAAAAGGGTCTATCCCGGGAGCTGATTTGTTTTCAATAAAAGATTCAGGCAAGGAATTGGACATTAACCTGACTTTTTCCAAGAAGCCGGAAGGCATATGGTATTTCCCTGTCAAGACAGTATCCCAGTCTGAAAGGGCCTACGAGCTGAACTTCCAGGCATCCTGCGTAGTCCCCAGATGGCAGATCAAGCTCGAAAACGCCAAAGAGTTAAAATTTAATATTGTGTTATCGCATTGACAAATATATTAGAATATGATAGAATATAATTGAATACAAAGATAGGGGGTAAAATGTCCAAGGTGATAACATTAAGATTGTCAGAAGATGAGTATAAGGAGATATCGACGATAGCCAAGATCGAGCATAGGCCTATATCTAACTTTATAACTTCCGCTGTACTAAGGGAAGTAGAAGCGTCTTATTTTGTGGATCCGATTGAAATGGCTCAGATCAAGTCTGACAAAAAACTGATGGGAAAATTGAAAACAGGCCATAGCCATGCCAGGAATAAGAAGGGAAAACTGGTTGGATAACTTCAGGATATTTGAGACAAAGCAGTTTTTGGAAGACATGGGGTCCGAATTCATAGGACAGCAGGCCCGGATACAGAAGAAACTTCTCGCCTATGTATATCCGCAGTTAAGGCACCAGCCGTATTTTGGCAAAAATATAAAAAAGCTCGTAGATTATACTCCTGAAACGTGGCGTTACAGGATAGGGTCTTATCGATTTTTTTACACAATAGATGACCATAAAAAGATGATCTTTATGATTTCTGCCGATAACCGCGCTAACGCATATTGAACAGAATTAATACATATAAAAATTATACCTTTGCCAGGGTTGATGTTATGATATAATAATAAAAAAGGTTGACATGAAAAAAGCCTGGATACATAAAGCGAATTCATTTAAAGAAGCGGAAGAATTTGATGAAAAATATTATTCCAATATGAATGGCTCAGAGAGATTGGATATGGTGCAATTTTTGAGAGAAGAGTATTTCAGGATGAGAGGGCAATTGAAAAATGCAGGCAGAAAGAGACTACGAAGACATATTAAGATTATTCAATAAAAATAAAGTAAGATACTGTGTTATCGGCGCTTACGCAGTGGCTTTTTATGCAAGGCCGCGGTATACAAAAGATATGGATATCTTAGTGGAGCCGGATATTAAAAACGGTAAGAAGATAATCAAAGCATTGAATGAATTTGGTTTCGAAAGCCTCAATCTTTCTCCAAAGGACTTCATTGAAAAAGGCAGGATTATCCAATTGGGGTACGAACCGGTAAGGATAGACATTATAACTTCGATCCCGAGAGTCGATTTTAAAAAACTTTGGAAAAATAAAAAGAGAGCCAAATACGGGAATGAAAAGGTATTCTTTATAGGGTTAAAAGACTTAATAAAGATAAAAAAGATATCAAGGCGCAGTCAGGATAAGATAGATATAAAAATATTGACACAGCATAGATAATCTGATATAATCTAACGCAATAAAATACAAATAGATAAGGCCATGGGAAAGATATGGTCTTTTTATGTCCACTGATATTCAATACTTTTTAAAGAGTTTAAATTATGGGAAAAATACATAAAATATCTAATATAGTTTTAATATTCGTGATAATAGGGGTATTTTTGTGTTCTGAGATTGCATATACCTTGCCTGATTCTTTTAAACTTAGACCTCCTTTACAATGTAATTCCATAATGAAAGAATATATAGAGCTTCAGAAAAAAGAGAGGCTTACTTCTAATGAAGCCATTAATATTGAGAGACTTATTGAAAAAAAAGACATGGATTCTCTTGTAAAAATAGGCGAACCAGCCGTCCCTTACCTACGTTTATCTTTGGTAAAAAATAGAAATGTCTACGAAGGTTATGATCTAGCCTTGGGCACTCTTGCAAAAATAGCAAAAAATAACCCAGCTCTCGCTCCGAAAATAACACATATACTTGCCAAAGAGGCATATGGACATTGGTGGAGGAGAGGCGAGAATCATATTTATAGCTTCCGCGAAGATATACTGAGATCTATTGGTGATATAGGCCCGGCTGCAGTAGGCGCTGCCCCTTATATAATAAAGCTCTCAAAATTTGCAATAAGGAACACCCATCCTTCGTTTGATCTTTACAGAAAGATTATAAAAGAATCCATACTTGCTCTTGGCAAGATAGATCCAGAAGGAAAATTCTCAATACCTTATCTTTTCAATATTTTTTTACATGATCTTTATGAGACAAAAGAAGCGAAGAGAATCTTATTAAACATAGGAGAGCCTGTAATACCATATCTTGAGAAGAAATTGAAAGATAAAGACCAGAATGTCAGTAATGGAGCAGCAGAAATCCTCGCCAGACTCAACTGGCCACCTGAAAACCAGCATGAAGAGATAACCTACTTAATCGCAAAACAGGACTGGCCTGGATTGGTAAAGATAGGAAAACCCGCTGTCCCGTATCTTACAGATCTTATAAAGACCATAAGAGGAAAAGACTTTGATTACAAAAAAAACGTAATCAAAACCCTGGGAGAAATAGGACCTGATGCGAAAGAGGCCTTCCCATATCTCATAAAGGCAACCATAAAGGCCTCAAGGGTGGTATCTCGGAAGATGCGGAACAAGCAGTATCACAGTGATTACCGTGGAGACTGGATAAAGACCCTCTCTGCCTTGATAAAAGCCCTGAATAAGGAGGATTTGATAGATAGTTTAAGCGATACAGAGAAACAATCTCTCAAGGAGTGCTTCATAGGTGTCCTCGATAGAAAATATATGGACCAAGATACCCTGGTAGCTACAGTAAAAGGCATGGGTAATTTAGACCCAGAGATGACTAAAGACACTGTTCCTTATATTGCGAAATGGTTATCGCTCTACTCAGATAAAGAAGAATATAACACTTACAATGACGCCGCTGACATAGCCCTTCAAAAAATAGGCCAACCAGCTATAAGTTCTCTTAAAAATCTATTGGAGCATAAAGACCTGCATCTCAGAAAAATAGCAGAACAGACCCTCGCCAGACTCAACTGGCCACCTGAAAACCAGCATGAAGAGATAACCTACTTAATCGCAAAACAGGACTGGCCTGGATTGGTAAAGATAGGAAAACCCGCTGTCCCGTATCTTACAGATCTTATAAAGACCATAAGAGGAAAAGACTTTGATTACAAAAAAAACGTAATCAAAACCCTGGGAGAAATAGGACCTGATGCGAAAGAGGCCTTCCCATATCTCATAAAGGCAACCATAAAGGCCTCAAGGGTGGTATCTCGGAAGATGCGGAACAAGCAGTATCACAGTGATTACCGTGGAGACTGGATAAAGACCCTCTCTGCCTTGATAAAAGCCCTGAATAAGGAGGATTTGATAGATAGTTTAAGCGATACAGAGAAACAATCTCTCAAGGAGTGCTTCATAGGTGTCCTCGATAGAAAATATATAAACCAGGATATCCGGGTAGCTACGCTGGAGGGGTTGGGGATACTAGGGGATAATAAGGTTTTGCCCAAATTGCTAAAAATGCTATCCGAAAACGAAGGAGAAATAAAAACAGCAATCCTTAGAGCTATTTTTTCCATACTATCCTTTAAAAACGAACCTATTGCAAATGAAATATTATATGAAGTTTTGCAAGATGGTTTTGCTTTATACACACTTTACAAAGAATATCCCCAGGAGACGCAACCACAATTGTATCCAAAAGACGCTCCGTGGGTAAATACGCTAGCGCGGTTTATTTCTCATTTAGAGCGGGATGTTAATAGTTATCCGCAAGAAGCACGGGAAGGATTTCGCAATCAAGCGATTAGAAGCATAAGTAAGTATATGAAAAATATTTTTAATGGAAGAAACAAGAATATAAACGAAATGGTTTCAGAATACCGCGAAATCACCTCTCTTTTAGAAATAGTTCACGATAACTTGTCTCTTTGTTTAAGTGCGTTAGGTAATATAGATAAACGAATATCAGATTTTTCTGAATTAAGAAAAATCCTACCTCTTAATAATTCATTAACGCGCATCGTTCGATATCTTGGCGAATCAAGAAGCCAAGATATAAGCGGTTATAAAGACATTACTGATATAGTAGCAAAATCAGGGCAATTTAATATGTTATATGAGGTTATTTTGGATATGGCAAAAAGACGTAAAAGCCAAAGCCCGCAGGAAGTCTTAGGTTTATTAGAGATATTAGGAGGTTACAAAAAGGATTTACCTGCCTGGCAAGATAAAGACTGGGATCTATTGAAAACAAGAATAGAGCACTATTATAATTCCGGTTTCAAAGTAATAAGTTATAATCTGTTTAAATATTTTATAGAGCATGAAAATAATCCAGCATCTCTTGCGTCTATGAGAGGGGATATGGAGGCACAGCTAAGTAACATTGCTTGGGGTGGATTTAATGGCCTAACAGATGAATTCAAGAAAAAATACAACATAACAACCGAGGACGAATTAGCCCTCTTAGCTAAGTACATACCTATCCAAAACTTGGGAGCAAGAGACTATGCAAATCAATATGACAATATCAAAAAGGTGCTCAATGATATAACGCCTGGCTGGAAAGATGAAGTTGACGAAAACTTGAGAAAGCTTTTTAGTCTATCTGGATCAAAAAGTATAGTAGTTTATCAGCCAGAAGAAAAGGATCAAATAGACAGAGTTAAATTGCATGGCATGCTCTTAGGCTATATTGGTGCGCCTATATCAAAAGACATAAAAGTAGCGTTACGAGGATATATTGAAGAAGAAGGCACTAACTTAGATAGTATCAAAAAATCAATCATAGCCTATTGTATAGAAAAAGGCCAGCACGACATAAAAGACTTTAAAGATATGCCTCAAAATGACGAATCTCTCTCGAAATGGCTTAATAATTGGCACACTATTTTAGTGGATACTTATAAACATGATTTCTCGATTTATATAAAGAATATGGTAAGAGATATAATACTAAACATGGACTCTAAAAAACTGGAAAAGTTATTTTTAAAACACAAAGACTATTTAAATAAGATTTTAGAACGCAGCAACATTAGCATATCTGACATTAAAAAGAAGAAGCAGATACTTGCAGATACTATTATTGCTAGAGATATTTTAGGCATATTCTCAGAGGATATTTCTCTTATAGAAAAAGAACTGAAAGGATTTAAAACAACCGAAAAGAAAACTAACGATAGTTTTTATGTAGGATTCTTCGATGATTTGCTGCACCTTATGGGTTTTATGATGACAGGGGTATGTACGTGGAATGAAAGAGATAAGCAGGTAGCAAATAAAAAATATCATTTTGGAGAACTGGCTCTTAAAGATTCTTCAGGAAAGGTTTTAGGATTATGCCAAGTACAATTAGTCAAGATAGATATTCAGGGCAAGGCTAGAAAAGAATCACCTAATGGCTGGAGGGTTATAGCAGTCCCGGCTATAAATCTATATAAAGGCAATATAGGCATGAATAAGGAAAAAGCTGTCCTTGCCTTGTTCGAATGTGCCCAGCGTCTTGCAGAAGATATGGGTATGGAAGGGGCAGTAATACCTGTAGATTCCGGTATTCATTCTAATAATCAATTTGAAAAAGATTTTATACAAGAGCTTGCCTCAAAAGGTTATCTTAAAAATATCAAATTGGCTGAAGAAGTCAAATTAACCCCCACTAGATACTCATATAAAGAAGTCTATCTAATTAACATACCAAAAGAAGAATTTTTTCTTAAAGATTCTTCTTTAGAAGGAAAAATAGCACAGGAAAAAACCGAAAGAGAAAGGCTCTATAAAGAAGAAATCCTTAGTTTTAAAGATGGCCTCGGAGAGATCGTATATGAAAAAGATATATCCAAAGAAGCCGCAAACCTACTCAAAAAAGAAGTTGAAACTATTATATCCGGCATGCCAGAGCCTTTTATACAAAGTATCCGCTCCAAGAATGGCACAGCTATCAGGATAAAGATAGACCCTGAAAAGGAAACCAGCATCATAAATAAAGCAGACACAGAGATAGAATTAACCCTAAGTAACGACATATTATCCAAAGATGACAAGATAGATAGAGTTACTTTATCTGAAATGCTTTCGGAGCTATTCACTAGCCTTGCCCTGGATGACTATTATGAACTGAAAGAAAAATCAAAAACCAATGAAAACGCCTATTTTAAATTAGAGGTAATCAAAGCCCTTGTTAATTACAGGAATAATTTACTCAGATACCATAAGCTCATGAATCTATACGGACAGGATGAATTAGGGAAATACAAGGTTAATCTGGATCAATATACTAAAGGCATAAAAGATATCTTGCAATGGCATCTATTTTTAAATGTTATGGATGATGCAAGGCCTGACCTCATGACTATAAACTATATCCATGTTTTATTTAGGAATAAAATTATAACAGAAGAGAGGGTGACCAATCTAATAAACGATATAGGGAAATTAGATGTTATAGACAAACCGAGCATTGCAAGTTTAAGAAATCTCTTTAAAGACTTTATCTTTTCAGGAAAAGTACGTTTGAAGATATTGGAAAATATAGATACCAAAGAAAAGTTCAATTATTTTGACTCTACAGAAAAATTTATTGAATTAAAAAACATACTTTTAACTACTGAAAATCAGAATGAATTTTATGGAAACTTAAAATCTATAATTGAAATGACTTTACCTTTATCCAAAGAAGATATAGATAAAGAAATAGGAAGGCTGATAGATAATGGCATATTCTCCTGTTCCAATAGAGAAGAAACTATAAAAACTACCCTTGAAGAAATCCTTATAAGAAAAATAGGTAAAAATGCCTTCACAAGCTTTAAAGAGCATCTTACCGGTCAAAGAGGATTTAATTATATACCCTATATAAAGTTAAGCTCTCTTGATTTGCCAGAAGGAGAAGATAGCGATAAATATGGATTTTTGGAATACGTAGAAAAACAAACAGGTCTTAACCAAAGTGATTATGACCTTGTTTTTAAATCAGGTGAAGAAGAGGAAGTCGTAGAATCACAGCCTTATGACTGGGTTCGTGAATTGTTCCCTATACCGGAAGATGTAATCTCTTTGCCGGAAGATAATTATCCTTTAGGTTCTCCTCAGGCTGTTTTTAATCTTATGCGTGATGGTAACGCTAGAACAAGGCAAGAGATCGCTAAGATATTAAATCGCGCCGAAAGGACTCTCCAGCCGGATTTATACTTTTTGGTAAGCTCTAATATATTGATAAAGAAAGGAAAAGGCTCAGAGGCTATCTATAATCTTAATCCAGTGTTATTAGAAAAAACAACCACTCTTGATAAAATACAGGATT
>Ga0210019_1000695_pt1 | contig 40760 bp, 41 predicted proteins | sample CryGeyCG2114_020_2_FD_183969 | JGI IMG/M metagenome (GOLD analysis project Ga0210019, IMG submission 183969) | Groundwater microbial communities from aquifer - Crystal Geyser CG11_big_fil_rev_8/21/14_0.20 (SPAdes) (version 2) | ecosystem: Environmental > Aquatic > Deep subsurface > Groundwater ...
TTTTAAATGTCAGAGCCCTGAGAAAAACTGAGACCGGTAAAGGCTTTTTGGAAATTTTAAGGCAAGAAGGAACCTTCTTGAATCTCTGGGATCCAAAGGAGGAGAGCGATGGTGAAAACGATTGAAGTTGAGGCTGGTATCAATCCCAATGCATTGGTCAAAGAAGTAACAAGAATTAGTCCGCTTGATGCTCTGGCAGAATTGATTGATAATGCATTTGATGCAGGAACTCTCCATTGTAATATTGCGACTGATGAAGCGAATAAGCCTATTCGTGTAACGATTACAGACACCGGATCGGGAATGACGCATGACGCGCTCAAGGCCTTTTTCCGCTATGGACAATCGCACTGGACTAGCAAGCGTCACAAGGGTACTAATGGTAAAGGCAGCAAGTACATTCTGGGTCATTCGAAGAAAGTGCGCTTTCGCACAAAAATCACTGACGATAAAATGGTCAAAACATTTGAAATCACCCTAGAATCATGGGTTGATTTTGTTACGAGTCAAAAACGATTCAAGATCCGTACCGATTCACCTGTGGGTGAACATCCGCTTGACCCTACCGGAACATCATTTACAATGATTGAATTTGAACCAAATGATGAAAGTCGAGAAGCATTTAATGAGAACAATCTGATTGAAAGAATGGCTGAATTGCTTTCACCGCAATTTGGTGACCGTGTTTTTGTTAATAGTAAGCAGTTGCAACCGAGAGAAACCCTTAGTGTGTTTGAAGACCAACAACAAGATCCTGTTCTCGGGGAAGTCCGAGTTTTTATCTATAGACCCAAAAGCGTTAAAACTCGTGAAGGTCATCCCATTGATGAGCTCCGAATTGGAACAATTGGTCCGGTTTTGGACTTTCGTAATTTTTTCCGATCGTTGCCACGTAAATTGCAAATTCAAGTGCCATCAATTTTCTTTAATGATGACGTGTGTGGCTTGATTGAGGTTGAGGCTTTTAATCCATATCGAGAAGGAGCATCAAAAGAATTCCGTAATGGCCTGTATAATTCAGACAAAGCCCGACGCTTTGTAAAATACTTGGGGCTACTCGGGAAAAAGCTGGCTGATGAGTTTGGGATCTCGGTGACCAACATGAAAGACAAGGAAATGAAAAACTTGTCTATTTTGGAAGCACAGTCACAAGAAGTTTATGGATCGTGCGATGATTTTGATCAGAAATCCAAATTATCTAGAAAGGTCAGCAAGCCAGTTTTCCATGTTTCGCCAAGATCAATTGAAATCACTCCCGGTGAACCGGTTGTCTTGACGGCACATGGTGATAAGGATGATGAGTTTACTTGGGATGTCTCAGATGTCCCAGGTGCAACACTGTCAAAAATGATTGGTAATGAAGTCACCTTGATTGTAACGCCTGATGCGAAGTTTACAGTGTCAGATCAATATAAAGTAGTAATTCGTAGTAAAAAAACAAACACAACTAGATCAATCTATGTTAAAATCTCAACAGTAAAAGATTTTGCACTCACACCTCGTGAAAGTCAAAAGAATGTTGGTGAAGTTCTGAAACTAACTCCGATAAACATTCCAGTGACAACACGAACACTTGACTGGGAGGTTCAGACACCGGGAATCGGTGAGCTGACGAAGAGAAGGGGTAAAGAACCGGCTTATGTCATATTGAAGTCTCCTGGTAAATGCGTAGTGGTAGCAAAGGATCCACACAATCATTCGATCTCTGCTTCAGCCACATCATATGTCAAACTTGAACCAACCGAAGAAGAGACTGAGAATGAAACTCCGAGACTTCGAATCGAAGATACACTGATATATATTGCGACATTCTCGGGTGGCGATCCCACACAACAATGTTTTGTTGAAGATATTTCAACTGAAATCAAGCGAGTTCATATTAATAGTGCTCATCCAAGATATGAAATGACTTTGAAGCTATCTAGTAGTGCTTGGCGAGAATACATTCTGAATATGGTAATTCGCACTTATGTAAATACTCTGTATCATGACACGGAAACAGATCTGGACAAGAAAATCGGTGAGATTCTAGCAAAATTTGCTACGCTTAACCAATAATTAAAAAACCGAGAAATTTCTCGGTTTTTATATTTGTCGACTATAAGTCTGCTTTGTCTCTTCATCTACTTTGATGGAAAGCTCCATAACCTTTTGATAATAAAGGCTTTGTTGCATATCAGTTTCATTCAAATCTATTTTCAATGTTGGTAAATATTCGTCAGCAACATCACACTGACTGAGAACAGCCGCCATCGCACGTCCCTTTGGGGTCATGCGGATTGACTTGAGATCAAAAACTCGATCAGAAGCACCATCTTTTCGGTTGAAAACTTTGACAACAATCATTTCATCTCGTTCCAAACGTTTGACAACTTCAGAAATAATAATTTTCTTTTCAATATCGGTAATGGCGCCCACCTGGCACAAAACTCGGGCAATGACCTTCGATGCTTTGCCCCAATCACCACCACGGATAACTTTTTTCCCTTGCTCTAAAGCTTTTTTGATATTACGCTGAATAAAACCCCAAAGAAAACAAAGGGATAATTCTGATAATTGGTCAAAACGTTCACCGGCATAATGATTTTTAGGTAGTTTTTCATCAACCTCAACATCAATGTGGGGACGATTCTTTAATTTTTCTTTGTCTGAGTTGGCTGATTTGTCAATTGGCTTTTCATGACCACGTCTGAGTATATCTTCGACCAATTTCTTTACCTGTTCAAACTCAATCATGAGCTGGTCCAGGCCTTCCTTGGTCAAAATAATATCCGGATCTTCACCAGATTTGATCTCTACGCGGTACAACTGCAGATCAACTGGTCTAAACTGGAAAGCATCCTTCAAACCATAAGCCAACCCCCAAAAGTATACTTCGTGACCGGCGGCAGCAAAAGCATTTTTAACTCGACCAATTTCGTCTTGGCTACTCTTGATACCAGCTCGGAGAGTGGCTGCTTGGCCAGTGTTCATTTTGACAATTTGACGCTGATGTTCGGTGACCAAATCTATAATTTCGGTAATTTCCGTTTGGAGTTGAGTGAATCGAGAAATTTGACTACCAATATCGGCCAATGAACTGCTAACCTCTTGCTTGTCTGAATCTGAAACCTCATTTTGAAGATAAATCTGCCTAGCCCGCGTTTCTAGAACCTGAATTAGACCACCAATATCAAAAACACATTGATCCAAATCAGTCGAGGCGATTTCTTGCCGAAGACCTTCAATCTTCTCCTGCAATTCGGAAAAAGCCTGCTCAAGCTGATCAGTATGATTTTCGTATTTATCTGCCTGCTCCTTGCATTCAGAAACGCACAAACGTAAAAATTCACAAAGCTCTTCAATAAATTTCTCCGATTCACTGGTAACAATGCGAGCTGACTCGGACTGGACTGTCTTGTTGGCCAATTCATCTGTTTGTCGATTGAGCTCATCAACCTGTTGTTTCAAGTCACTATTTTCTCGTAAAAGATCAATGACATAACTAACAATATTGGCCGTAAGACGCTCTAAGTTGTCTACTCGAGTACGACCAAGAGCCAAGAGCATGTCACGTAAAACAGAAACAAAACCCTTGGTACGAGGAATATCATCAAAACGAGTGGTATCCAGAAAGTGATCTGAAAGATATGCAGCTAACTTGTTGGCGGCTAGATTTTCATTCACTCGACCACTCACAATGTCTGGATGCTCTGCTTCATAAATTGGTGGGTTACGAGATTTTTTCCCGTGTTGAGACATATCTGCTCCTCCTTTTGTAAGGTACTGGTTCAATGGCATATCTTATAATAATTGCAAATGTTTGTCAACTCAACCGCGTTTACGGAATTACTTGAAAATATTAAAGGAATATGATAGACTAAACAAGAATCTAATTTATAAATTATTGAATATTTATGAAAATTACACGACAAGATCTACCAAAATCACAGGTAGAGCTAACAATTGAAGTATCAATTGAAGAATTAGCTCCATACGTTGAGCAAGCGATCAAAGAAATTTCGACAAAAAAACCAATCGCTGGATTTCGTCCGGGAAAAGTACCGGTAGAGGTGGCCAAACAACAACTTGGAGAAATGGAAATTTTGCAACATGCCAGCAATCAAGTAATTTCAAATACTTATTATCTTGCCCTAGAGCAGGAAAAGGTTGAAACTGTAGATCAGCCCAGAATTGATGTGATAAAATTGGCACCCAATAATCCATTTATTTATAAAGCAACCGCTTCAATGGCTCCAGAAGTAAAGCTGGCTGACTATCAAGAGTTGAAAGTAAATAAATCGGCTGAGGTTGAAGTCAAGGATGAAGAAGTCGCAACGGTAATTGAAGATTTGCGAAACATGAGAGCAACAGAAGCGGCCGTTGATCGACCAGTGCAAACAACTGATAAAGTTAATGTTGATTTTGAAACTTTTATTGATAAAATTGCTATCCCTGGAGGGAAGGCGGAAAAGTACCCACTGGTGATCGGCAGCAACAAAATGATTCCCGGATTTGAAGAGCAGGTAATCGGCATGAAAAAAGGCGAGGAAAAAGAATTTGACCTTACCTTTCCCAAAGAATATCACAATGAAAAAATCGCTGGGAAAAATGCTCACTTCAAAGTAAAAGTTGGTGAAGTGTTTGAAAGAGTAAAACCAGAAATCAATGAAGACTTTGCGAAAATGCTTGGACTCAAGACGATTGATGACTTGAAGAGCTCAATCAAGAATAATTTGAGACATGAAAGAGAACATATTGAAGGAGATAAAAAAGATTTGGAAATGATTAACAAACTAATTGAACAAACAACTTACGGCGACATTCCTGAAACTTTGATATCTGACGAAACTTATAAAATGCTTGAAGAATTGAAAGATAATATTGCCAAACAAGGTTTACGATTTGAAGACTATTTAGAACATTTGAAGAAAAAAGAGAGTGATCTAATGCTTGATTTTACGCCAGATGCAATGAAACGAGTAAAAACATCTCTAGCAATCAGAGAGATTGCCAAACAGGAGAAAATAGAAACATTAGAAAGTGAAATTGATGCAGAAAGAGACTTGACCTTAAATTCATACAAGATGAACCCAGCATTTGCTACTCAGATGGAACATTTGGAAAAAAATATTACATCAGAGGGTGCGCGACGATACTTTGAGAATGTATTGATCAATCGTAAAGTGATGGAAATGCTACGAAAGACAATTATTGAAGGGTATGAAGAGCATACTTGTGGGCATGATCATGGTGAAGAGAAGAAAGATAATTAAGACCTGCCGGCAGGCAGGGATTGAGTTTATTTAAGGAAAGAGATTAGAAAATAATGCAATATATACAAAAATGGCGCGAAAGCGCTGTTTTTGGTATACTTTATTATATTTATTAAGATAATAAGACTTTTATGAATTTTGATTCACCCATAGAGAAACCAACACATAACGAAACAACTAAATCACCAGAAAAATTGACCCTAGATAACTTGAAAGAGGTTGTTTTGGATAGAAAATAAATGTTAGTTAGCAGTGAGAAAACAATGGCTGACAAATGGTTTATGGTAGAGCTTGAAAGATTTGAACGTGATTATGAGGGGAAACCTAAACGATTGCCTTGTTTTTTCAGTATTGACGATAAGACTCTGTATTATGTAGATACAAAGAAACAAATTGTGGCTGTCCCAATGGGCGACCTGTTGACAAAAGATATGGCAACAAAGGTAATAGATACTGAATCAGCTCACGCTGCTTTATTTGATCATATTAGCAATTCACGTATACTTCGCTATGTTGTTTCCAGTCATACAAACTTGGAATCACACATGGTGCGATTGATAAATGAAGAAAAAACGGAAAAGATTAAGGCAAACCAAGAAAAAGTGGAACAAAATGAATTGTCTGCATTTGATGCTTAATTAATACAATAATTTTCTCTAAATATGAAACTAGGGGCACACGTATCAATAGCAGGAGGGCTGCCAAATGCGCCGGCGAATGCGGGCAAGTTGGACTGTGAGATTTTTCAAATATTTTCACGGTCACCAAGAGGTGGAAATCCGCCAGAAATAACGCCACAGGTAATCAAAGATTATAAAGCTGCAATGAAAGTGCATAAACAAGTTGGGTTTTATATACATTCGCCCTATTTTACCAATCTGGGGTCAGATAAAGAGCGGGTATATCGTGGGACAATTGAAATATTAAAACAAGAACTTGAACGGGGGAATAAACTGGGGGCGTCCGGAGTAATGTTTCACATGGGAAGCAGCAAGGATCTGGGCAAAGAAGAAACGCAAGCTCAGGTATTAAAAGGACTGAAAGAAATTTTGAAAGGATATTCAGGAAAAACAAAATTACTGCTCGAAAACTCAGCCGGAGCGGGAAATATAATCGGAGATGAATTTGAGGAATTAGCTTACTACATCAAACGAGTAAAATCACCAAACTTAGGGATCTGTCTTGATACTTGCCACATGTTTGCGTCCGGCTATGATATGAGAGACAAAAAAGCTTTGAATAAAACATTGAATGAGTTTGATAAATTGATTGGCTTGAAACATTTGATGGTGATTCATGCTAATGATTCTAAAACAGACTTTGAGTCCCATAAAGATCGTCATGAGATAATTGGCCAAGGATTAATTGGAAAAATCGGATTTGACGAGTTGGTCAATCACCCAAAACTAAAAAACGTAGATGTGATTGTAGAAACACCTGATTTGAAGGACGGCAAGGCAATAAGCTTGAAACTTTTACAAAAAATGAAAAAATAATAAAATAAGCAACGAATAGGTAAATACTACAATACTACAAATATATATAATTTTATTTACTGGTTGAGAGTTTTCGTAATATTTGTACTTTTCGTGAATAAATAACATAAATATGCCAAAGAAAAAACAACAAATCATTGACAGTGAACATCCAATGGAAAGAAAAATAAGTTTGAAGAAAATGTCTGACATTACCTGGAGAATTTTCAGAATAATGTCTGAATTCGTGGAAGGTTTTCAATTTTTATCTGATTTTCGCAAAGAAGTAACCATATTTGGTTCGGCCAGATTAGCCCCGGAGTCAAAGTGGTGCAAGGAAGCAGAAAAACTGGGTGAATTATTGGCTAAGGGCGGATATACGGTAATCACTGGGGGTGGGCCGGGAATAATGCAGGCGGCCAACAAAGGTGCATATAAGATTAGTCCCCATAAATCGGTTGGGCTAAATATACAGTTGCCAAAAGAACAAAGAATCAATCCATATGTCGGGCACGGAAAAGGTTTTTACTATTTCTTTACTCGAAAGGTCATGCTGGCGGCTTCAGCTCAAGCATATATTTATTTTCCTGGAGGATTTGGAACACTGGATGAAATGTCGGAAATTATTACATTAATTCAAACTGGGAAAATGCAAAAAACACCCGTAATCATTGTTGGTAAAGATTATTATACACCGCTTGTAGAATGGATGAAGCAGACCATGGGCCAGGAACATAAAACTATTAATCCAAAAGATATAAATCTTTTTCACCTGGTAGATACGGCTGAAGAAGTGATGAAATACGTAAGGAAATCGAAAGAAAGAACAATATTTTAGGCATTGAATCTCAAAGACTACAAACAATACTAATGTTTTTCTATAAAATAAAAAAGTCCGTTGATTAACGGGCTTTTATGTTATCTTACATCAATGCGTTGATAACGCTGCCAGAAAAACGTTTCCAGCCAGTAGTCGAAATTAGGAGTCATCGAAATCGTGCAAACAAGAATTCCAATAAAGTTCAGGACTACCCAACCAGCAATATCCGGAGTGATAAACATAAATACAACAGTAAGAATGAGAGTCAAGCCGGTAACAAAGTACAAATAAAGATTGTAAATGGAGCTCTCAAATCTAATTCGCTCCAGATATTCTGCTGTACGAGAACGAGCCAGCAAGAAGCTCTTGCTCAGACTAAAGATAATCAAGATGCCTGAAACAATCCAGACTACAACACCGACTTCTTGAAAAGTAGTTGAAAATGGTTTACGCAAAGCGTCAATGATCATTCCAATAATAATCAGAACTCCAGCCAATGCAACTTTGATGCTCCAAACGAAATAGGGATGCTTGTCCCAGTCACTGGCTTTACGCTTTTTTACATCCTGAATATAGCGACTGACCATGAAGCCAAAAAATACTAGCCAAAGTACTGGGTGCCACCACTGCATGATCATCCCTCCTCATCAACCTGGTTTGTTTGTGAAATCAATTCCACCACCTTATTTTTGATGCTATACTTCATAATAATGGTCCGACCAAATCCCATGATAGTCAAAAAGAATGCAATAAAACATGACGCCCACAGAATATTGCCGACGAGAGTACTTTCGGGCAAGAAGGCATAGACCATTAATGATAGCACTGAAACCAGCAAGCTGGTGGCCCAAAGATACAAATGAATTTTTTCTCGCTTTTCATCAATTTTTCCAAAATTAATTTTGTAAAAATCGGTCAAAGCAACATGAAAAATCTTCGGTTCAATCGCTTTTTGCGCGACAAGATCTTGGAGACCACTGATAAAATGTCGTGAACTGAAAAACTCGAATAGGATAAGTGCAAATGGTAGCAAAACTAAAGCCAACTCATCATAGATCAAACGAAAATTGGCATCCAATTGATGACCATTGAACTCAATTTCAGCAGAAATATACGCGACACTCAGAAAGCCGAGGACAATAGCCCAATGGACATAACGATAATTGATAAACAAAACGTTCTTTTTGTTAACAAAATCCATCAGAGCCCGACCAAGCACCACGAGAAATACAACCAGAAAGATGGTAGTGAATCCACTCATGTTTACCTCCATGTTGAGTTTACAGTTAACACTAACACAAACTAATCATATTGTCAACAAGTCCTACCAGCCAGTATTTCAATAATTTTTTGAATGATATACAATTGAATAAATATAATACATATGTCAAAAATTGCCATCTGCTCTGATTCTCATGATAATATTCCAAATATTGATAAATTTCTAAAATACTGTCACAATAACTCAGTTGAATTTATAATTCACTGCGGAGATATAACAACAAACGAGACCAAACAATATTTCACAAATAACTTTAATGGAAAAATTTACTTTATTGAAGGTAATGCCGACATAAATGAATCTACTACAGATTTAAGGAGAATAAATAAAAGAACAAACCGATTCCAAAATATCAAACATGATCCAGTCCCTTTTTTAGAGGATCTGATTGATGGAATTAAGTTTGCTGCATGTCATAAAAAAGACAAAGCCAAGCGATTGGCTGAAAAAAATTTGTATCACTTTGTTTTTTATGGACATTCCCATGTGCCATGGCAAGAAAAAATCAATAATACCTATCTAATAAACCCGGGAACATTGGCAGGAATGTTTACACCGCCGACATTCGCCGTATATAATAGAAGTAAGAGAAAATTAGATTTAATTCAAGTAAATGAACTATAACATATGTTAATCGAAGTTAATCCTCATGCACCAGAATATCCTAAAATAAAAAAAGTAGTTGATGAGCTCAAAAATAACGGTGTAATCGTATACCCAACCGACACTATTTATGGTTTAGGGGCAGATATTACCAGCAAAAAAGGGATAGAAAAAATTTATAAGATAAAACAAAAAAAAGCCTCCGGACTCACTTTTATCATTCATGATCTAAAGCATGTGGCCGAATATGCTCATGTTTCAGATTACGCTTATAAACTGATGAAACGACTATTACCCGGTCCATACACATTTATACTTAAAGCAACTAAAAAGGTCCCAAAAGAATTGATTCCAAACAAAAAAACCGTGGCGATTCGCATTCCGGCCAATTATATTTGTCAGGCGATTGTTAAGGAATTGGGACAACCAATTGTTTCAACCAGTGTAAATATTACTGGGGAACCATATTTTACTGATCCGCTAGAAATTGAAAAAAAATTTGGTAACCAAATTGATGCGATTGTTGATAATGGTCCCCTACCAAATGATCCTTCCACGGTAATTGACTTGACAACAGATGAACCGATAATAATTCGGCAAGGTAAAGGCGACATATCGGTATTTTGAAAACTGCCTATCAAAAAATCATTATTATTGCTACAATACACTTGTAGTAATTTTTATATATGAAAATAACAATTAAAGTCACAACGAATGCGAAAAAAGTCGAGGTTATAAAGCTTGACAGGGCAAATTATCAGGTAAAATTGGTTTCAACCCCAATAGAAGGCAAAGCAAATGCTGAACTGATCAAAATTTTGGCTAAATATTTCAACACTGCCAAATCGAACATAAATATTGTTCAAGGAATCAGAGCCAAAATTAAAATTGTTGAGGTTTTGGTTTGACTTTTGAGCTACATAATGTAAAAATTCAAATATCCCCTCTCACATAGGAGTATAAAAATGGTTATATGGCGCATAATTCTAATAATCATCGTAATGTTCCTTCTTGGGTGTGCTGTTGCTTCAGTGTTAAAAAGTGGTGGCTGTAGAGCTTGTTCTATTAAAAGTGGGTGTAGTTGGTTTGAGACCGCAGATCCTGATGCAACCAGTGCTTTTTAATAATATTTTCTGTGAAACAAGCAAATGATCGTCAAATGACGATTTTTTATTTTGCCTATTTTTAGAGCTATAACAACACTTAGTGTCGTAAAACATATCTTTAAAGTTTCACGTGAAACAATTTTGGCTAGATTTAAACAAATTTAAACTACCTGATAACTGACCGGAACTTATTACATTTTTTTTCTCTCATTACTTCGTGTAAACTTAACTCAGAATCAATCCCCTACAATATCACAAATAATAACTCAAACGCATATTTTATTCTGGCACTAAATCAATTATTAACAACTAATGGTAAAACACACCAAATATCACTAAAGTTTAACCAAAGTGCATTTTAAAGCAGTTTTAAACAAAAAATAGTCTTTTGTGTAGACTACTGTGTACAAATAGAGCAAAAATCATGAGTTATCATCATTTTATCCACAGATATTTGATATTTTACAGTCAGATTAAAGACTTTAATGATTATTAGAGATACTTAATTGCTCAAGAAAACAAAGTAATTAATTTCGAGATCTAGAACATAAACGTCCACTCTATAAATAATTTCTAAAATTTATCAAACTATGCATTGTCACTGGCGACAATACCGACTCTAAATGATAATCAATTTGAATATAATACAATTGGACTGATATGCCACAACAATTGGACTACTATAAATACCAAGCAATAACCCACTGAACAGATTATAGATATTTTATTATTTATTTTTTTGGTGATCCCACCAGGACTCGAACCTGGATCGAAGGCTTAGGACGCCCCTATTCTATCCATTGAACTATGGGATCTCAAACTTAAAAATAACTACAAATATTTATCAGAACAATTAATGCAACTGTAATATAATTAATAGCAGACCATAATCAAATGATCAGTCAGTAGGCTTAATTTCAAAATAAAGGTCACAGCTCTTTAAAGTTTCACGTGAAACAATTTTTAACCAAACTGAGTATTTCCGATCATTCCTGTTAGGAATAAGCTGCTAATTAGTGTCGTAAAACGAATTGTTATGCTAAAATAATTAAAAATACCTGCGTTAAAGCAGGTAATTGGTGAATTATAACTGGAATAGGCTTCTTTTCCAACCGTGGCCGAATGGTGTCCGAGGCCCACCTTCACTAAGGTTTTGGTTGGCAAGCAGAAACCATATGGTTTGATAGGCGTCTTGTCCTGCTTATGATAATATGGTGTCCGAGGCAGGACTCGAACCTGCGACCCACAGCTTAGAAGGCTGTTGCTCTATCCAACTGAGCTACTCGAACAAATTGGAAATCAATTAAAACTGGGTTTATTATATCTAGCCATAAGCAATAAGTCAATAAAAAACACTGCATAATATGCAATGTTACATCAGTGCAAATTGAATGTTTTCACCGACATCAAATACCAGGTCTAATTCTATCGTCTCCTAAGCTTCGGCAATTGTCATTTTACATATAATCTCTTGTTTGAGCTTTGAGATACTAACGAGCTAAATGCCCGTTCGGTTTAGGGCCAAAGCAAGATCTTTTTTTGCGGCCTGTTTGATAGGTTACATAATAAGCTTGTTTTTCCATAAGACCTCCTAGTCAAGGGGATTAGTAACTAAAATTTAATCTATTTCGGATTTTATGTAAATATGTATAGTTAACCTTTTAAGGTAACACTCTTAGCAGTTCTGGCAATTATCTGCTAAGTTTAATCTTCACCTGTAAGAGGCATTTAAAAGCCAAATTTTGGCAATTTATGCTGATGAGGGATATGATTTACTCAAGACTATTTAAGCTTAAATTATACTAGTGTAACCCTTGAAGGTTAACTGTACAAAATATTGACAAAAAATAAAATATTTGATATAATATTTGGTCAATTTAACAAATAGACCAAGTGGTAATATTTTATATCACACCACATGTGGCGTGGAGGTAACCATGCCCAGAGAATGGAAACAGAAAGATCCAAGAGATTTTGATTGGATGGAGCGAATCGGAAATTGGCTTGAACGAAACATCCTGTCATCCAGAAAACTTCTTCCAATTATGATTGTTTCAATGTTTGCATTTTTTTTCATGACATGTGTACTGCCATGGCTGACGCACCACAAGCAAATGATGGCCTATGATGAAATTACTGATCTGTATTCATCTGAATGTAAACTACAAATCAGCTGTGCCAATGCTCTTCGTGGCGAAGACAGCCTACGAGCGGCGTTTGTTGGATCAGATCTTTGCAGCGAACATCTTGCGGGACACGATCTTGAACAGCTTGTCAGTATGCTCGATGCAGTTATTTATAGTCTGCCGTGGTATGCCAAAATTTCTCACAACATGCCTGGAACCTGTTTGGTACCTGAGTACAGGCAGATGGCAGAAGGAGCGAAATACTGATGGCTGAGAAATCTACAGTCGAACGTTTTCACGAATATCCGGGGAAAGTAGGAACTGAAACTCCTAACAATGGCGAATCTGTGGTGTTTTGGATTGCACTGACTGTCGACTGCCAGACAACCACCGGAAACAATACAGGAGAGAATCATGTCAGAACCTTTTGACCAGAAGAAGCATCCGGAAGCTCTGCCGGGAGAAGATTGGATTGGAAATATTGGAAATCATCCATCTGAAGTGAATGAATATCAAAGAAGTGGCTTTAGAGTTGGGCAGGTAGCATATGACAACACTGGTAAGCCAATTAAAGGAATGAGACCGATTTTTAAATCTCAAAAACTAGGCTTGAATCTAGGAGACCCGGGATTCCGTTATAATCAGAATCAATTTTCAGTGCTAATAAAGAAAGCGCTGGCTGACTCTCTGGCAAAAACAACCACACCCCAAATCTCTGGTGGTGATAGAAGTGCCAATTTCAGTAGAATAAGGGATAAGGCAGCAAAGAAAATAAGCGACAAACAGTAATATGAACGACAAAGTCGTTCTTTTTTATTTTAGCTATCAGTAATTAGGGATCACAGAACGGTGAGAAAAAATAGTGTTTGTATTTAAATAAATAAAAAACCCGGCTCAGCCGGAATTGTTTTTTAATGGGGGAGTAGTAATTATCTTTTTTTCTTCTTGGTATTTTTTTTCGGTTTGGAGTCGCGACGAGTGCCATGAAAGGCAGAGTGAACATCCCGCAACTGTTGGTCGGTAATATGAGTGTAAATTTGAGTGGTGTTAATGGATGAATGACCAAGCATGGATTGAACAGAACGAATGTCAGCGCCGTTCATTAACAAATCAGTAGCAAAACTGTGGCGCAGAGTGTGCGGAGTGACTTTTTTGTTGATGCCAATAATTTTGGCGTACTTTTGAACGGTGCGCTCAATGCTGCGAGGAGTCAAACCGATATAATCTTTGGCCTCTATGACTTCTTTATCTCTAGCTTCAGCCGCTTTGTCGTGTCCAATAAAAAGAAATGGATTTTTGTCTTTGCGCAACTTCAAATATTCCGTGATCCAATAACGAGCTTGCTTGGAAATAAAGACCACGCGAATCTTGCCGCCTTTACCACGAATTGAAAGTTCGTCTTTTTTTAAATTGATATCACGTTGCAAGCCGGCCAGCTCGGAAACACGCATGCCGGTAGAGAAGAAGAGTTCTAGAATTGCTTTGTCACGAAATTTGATAACTTTCTTGGTGTCTGTTTTTAATGGAGCCTCCAAAATACTGTCCAAATCGCTGCCCTCGAGAAAAGCCACTTGGCGCTCCGGGAGGCGAGCGAGTTCAACCTTTTCTGGGACCAATGATTCGATATCGTGCTTGGCTAAATATTTTAGAAATGACCGAATCGCAATCAAGTGATAATTCTGGGTGCTTTTTTGAAGAATTTCTTTTTTATTATCTCTAAGACGATTTAGCCATAAACGATATTTTCGTATGAGCTCCAAGTTTAGCTTGTCTGGAGAATTGACCTTTTGTTCTTTTAACCAGCTAGCAAAACGCCGTAAGTAAAAATCGTAATTGCGTATAGTGCGCGAAGTTCGGCCTTTGGTAACTTCAAGGTCTTCGAGAAAGTTGGTGATTTGATTTTCAATTTTTGTTCGGCCCATATATGCAACTAATCAACTAATTAATGACGAATACTACGAATGTTATTTTTGAGTTTGGTAAACTCTTTAGATAATAAATCTCCATAAGACACTTCTCGATAACCATCACCCAAGTAATTATAAACATTAAACCGGGCTCCTGTTATTTTATAGCTCAAGTCTTTATGCAGGATTTTGCCTTCTGAACGCATTTGTATAATTTGTAGTATTTGTTTATTCGTTGCTTATATTTTACGACACACTTTCATAATACACAATACAGCTGTGGATGTAACAAAAAAGCCAGCTGGGTTTAACTGACCTAAGTAGAACAGGAGATATTATAATAAACACATTGTTCGTCGTAGCAAATCATTCCTTGGCCGCAAATCTCAACATTTCGTTCCCCATGAGTTAGTTCCGGGCATGTCTGATGGCAGGTGACAATGGGGTGATCAGATGAAAGGGTAAAATCATATGTAGAAATTAAGGTTCCAGAATCACCATCGTATGTTTGCCGTTGAGAAGTCTCCCCGGAATCACTGTAGCAACTAACAACGATAACTGAGCTTGCTTGACCAAACCCAAAGTTGTAATTGAAATCATAGTCATACTTACCAGACAAACACCAACTAACAACAATTGTCTTAGCCATCAAAGATTTGGCCTTGGCCGTCTTGCTATTATCAAGAAGAATCATTGCAGCCAGAAATACGACGGCCGCGATAACAATAACAATAGCAATTAGAACCTTTTTGTTCATGACGCCTCCTAGGTTAGAGCAATTTCAAATTACCATTTTGAATAAATTGTGTCAAATTGGCTAAAAATCTTTGGGCTATTGCCAGAATTAATTATTTATGCTAAAATAGACAAAGAATATAAATAATCTTCCCTGTGGAATACGCCTTGCCATTCTCGTAGAATACGAAGCGGTTCTGTGGAGGTAGGACAACGAATCTACGAATAATACAAATACTGCGAATGTGAATCTTAGACCAACATAATCTAAAATAAACATTGGTAGAATTCGTCATCAATTCGTGGATTGTTGAATCAAGTATGTTGGATCCAAAGAAAAAACAACGTATTATTGCCAAGTTTAAAACACATGACAATGATACTGGTTCGACAGAAGTGCAAATTGCGATCTTGACTGAAGAAATCAAGGAGCTAACCAAGCACTTACAGATGCACAAACAAGACCACTCATCAAGACGTGGTTTGTTAAAAAAGTTAGGTGAGAGAAAAAGACTTTTACGTTATCTGTACTCAGAAAATCCTGAAAGTTATACCCGTCTAGTGACAGAACTGAAATTGAAAATCTCAAAGAAAATTCAACAACGAGAAGAGGAAATCAAAAAACTTCTTAATGACGAAGAAGATGCTGAAAATGACATGAATGAAATTATTGAAACCGAAGAAGAAATCGAAGAATAAATTGTTATAATATGACGGCCTCTTCAGGGGCCGTTTATATATATTTAAATTAATTATTATTAAGTCCAAACGTTGGTCATCAAACATATAGGCTATAAAAAACAGCTTTGAGCTTTAAGCTTTTAGCAAGGTAGGGAAATCCCGAACCAATAGTCTGGAGTTTGATGATCAAAGGACGACATGCACTTATGAAAAAAGATAAGTACACCCTTGATTGGGCAGGCAAAACGCTCACTATTGAGCCAAATGTTGTAGCCAAACAAGCAAATGCAAGCTGTATTGTTTCTTATGGAGAAACGGTCATTCTTGCGACAGCAGTAATCAACAAAGAACTTCGAGAAGGAACCAGTTTCTTTCCATTGATGGTTGATTACGAAGAAAAAATGTATGCAGCCGGAAGAATTAAAGGATCACGTTTTATTAAACGTGAAACCCGGCCAACTGACGAGGCTATTCTCACAGCTCGTCTTATCGATCGCGGTATTAGACCACTTTTCGATGAACGAATTCGGAATGATATTCAAGTTATCATTACAGTGTTACAACATGACGGTGAAAATGATCCAGATATACCATCAATTTTTGGTGCAGCTGCTGTGTTGCACATTTCTGATATCCCTTGGGCCGGACCAATCGCCGGAATTCGCGTCGGACAAATTAACGGTGAATGGGTTTTGAATCCAAGTTATGAAGCCAGAGAAAAATCTGACTTTGAGCTAACTATTTGTTTCCATGATGACAAGATAATCAATATTGAAGCGGGAGCAAATGAAACTGATGAAAAAACAATGCTTGAAGCATTTAAATTTGGTCAGAAACATATCAAAGAGCCGTTGAAACTGCTGGAACAACTTCGAAAGGAAGTTGGTAAAGAAAAAATGGTAATCAGCGTGAATGGACAAGAAGATGACGAGGAGTTGGATAGCAATCAAAAGGCCAGCCAAAAAGAAATCGAAGCCTTGACGGTAGAAGCCAAGGAATTTGCAGCCAAAGGAATCGACAAATATCTGTTTAATGTTCCGGTTGGAACAAAACGGGACAGAAAAGAAAAGGTTTACGCGCTAAAGGATGAATTGGTAGAAATGCTTAAGAAAAAAAATGTCGGAAAAGATAAAATTAAAAAAATCCTTACTTTCTTTGATGATTTCATTGAAACAAGAGTAAGTGAGGCAATCATCAAGGACAAAAAACGTATTGATGGACGAAATATCACTGATGTCCGAGAAATAAAGTCAAAGGTTGGCTTCTTGTCTCGACTTCATGGTAGTGCTTTGTTTGATCGAGGTGAAACTGAAGTCATGTCAATTGTAACATTGGGTTCTCCCGGTGATGAACAATTTTTAGACGGTATGGAGTTGACTGGAAAAAAACGATTTATGCATCATTACAATTTCCCGCCATATTCTGTTGGTGAAGCAAAACCTATGCGTGGTGCTGGACGGCGTGAAGTGGGACATGGGTCACTAGCTGAAAAGGCTATCATGCCTGTTTTACCAAGCAAAGAAGATTTTCCATATACTATCCGAGTTGTGTCTGAGGTCTTGAGTTCAAACGGATCAAGTTCGATGGCTTCCACCTGTGGTTGTTCACTCAGCCTCATGGATGCTGGTGTACCAATCAAAAAAGCGGTTGCCGGTGTCGCGATTGGTCTAGCAAGTGATGACAAGGGAAACTATCGGGTTATCACCGACATCCAAGATCTTGAAGATGGCAAAGGTGGAATGGACTTTAAGGTTACTGGTACAGATGAAGGTATCACAGCGATTCAAATGGATACAAAAACTACCGGTGTGTCACTAGAAATAATCGAAGAGTCGTTAAAACAAGGTAAGGATGCTCGCATCGAAATTCTAAAAGTAATGAATGAGGCGATTGCAAAACCAAGAGAAGAAATGTCTCCATACGCGCCAAGAATTGAAACGATTAAAATTAGTCCTGATAAAATTCGAGATGTCATTGGCCCGGGTGGTAAGATGATTAATGAGATCATTGATAAAACTGGTGTGGCGATTGACATTGAAGATGACGGAACTGTATTTGTCACCTCTATATCGGCCGATGGAATGAAAGAAGCAATCCAATGGATCAAGGATCTAACTCAAGAGGCAAAGGTTGGTAAAACCTATGATGGTAAAGTAGTTAGAATCATGGACTTCGGCGCTTTCGTCGAAATTTTCCCAAATCAAGACGGAATGGTACATGTCTCAGAAATCAGTAAGACGGAAAGAGTCAATGATATCAACAAGTACTTGAAGGTCGGTCAGGAAGTCAAAGTTAAAGTCCTCAAAATTGATGACACGGGTAGAGTAAGTCTATCAATGAAACAAGTGTAAGATATATAAAAACCCGTCTCTCGACCAGCTCGAGACGGGTTTTTTGTTTGATCAGCTCTTCGCGAAGGGTTGACAAATTGATAAATTCTCAATAAGATATAATATCCGTAAACAAAACAGCGGGGGATGATATGCATCCAGGATTTCTGGTTATGCTCGGATTGTTTATTGTAGCTTGTTTTTTGCACTAAGCAATAAACAAACAAATATGGTCACGAGCCATAAAGTATACAATCGACCTAGTGCTCGCTTTTGCGCTCGGATATTTCCTATCAAATGACGATGGTATTATCACTTTGTCATCGGTACTTGGTATCTCTTTTGGACTGGTGATTGGGACATTCATAGGATCCAAATTGAATAATCGGAGTTTGAATAAATACGACTTTTTTGGAGTAAGCCTTCAAGCAATGATGCTGACATCAATGTATTTACTGACTAACTAAAAACACATGAAACCATGTGTCTTTTATTTTTTTCAAATACCCGAAGAAACAACGAGAATAAAACATTGATAAAGCTCGGTTATTTTGCTATAATATAATAAATTATCTCTGCGGGATGACGATTACATCCTTGGCGTATAATTTACTAAATCGATTTAATTTATATAAACTTATTATTTTATGACCTGGACAACATTAATACACAATGACTGGTTTCAGTTAATAGCAATTTTAATTGTGGCACTGATTGCCGCTAAGATTGTTAAGACTATTCTGGTTAGTGGTTTACGTTCCGCTACAAAAAAAACCGAATCTGATTTTGATGATGTTATTATCGACATTATCAGCCGACCGCTTTATTTGACCACTTTTATTCTTGGAACCCATATTTCTCTATTGAGCTTAAATATTGTCAATGGCTATCATGCACTGGCCAACAAGCTATTCTTTGTGGCTTACGTTTTGTTGATCACGTATGTACTGGCCAGAATTTTCAGTAAACTTTTTAACAGTTGGTTTAAGAAAAAAAGACGCTTGGAAACGGCGCCTAAATTGGTATCTCGGCTAATCAACATTGCGGTTTATCTAGTGGCATTAATTATTATTATGGAATATTTTAACATTGAAATATCACCACTAATTGCCACATTAGGTATTGGAGGCTTGGCTGTCGGTTTGGCTTTGCAGGATACGCTATCAAATTTCTTTTCAGGAATTCAAATTATTTCTGATGAACCGGTAAAGGTGGGTGACTTTGTAGAAATTGGGACTGACATAAAGGGTACGGTTTCTGATATCGGGTGGCGATCGACGAGAATAAAAACCATGGGAAACAATGTAGTCACAATACCAAATTCAACAGTAGCCAACAGTATCATAACCAACAACTCCATCGGAGATCCACAACAATCTTTGTTGGTTCAAGTCGGAATTAGTTACGGTGAAGACCTGTCTAAAGTAGAAATGGTGACTAATGAAGTAGCTAAAAAAATCCAAGAGTATGCACCCGGAGCAAAAAAAGGTTATGAACCGTTTATCCGCTTCCACACTTTTGGAGATTCTAATATTAACTTCACGGTAATTATGCGGGTTGAGGATTATGTGTCTCAATACTTGGTAAAACATGAGTTTATCAAAGCGCTCAAAGCCAGATATGACAAAGAAGGAATTGAAATATCTTGGCCAGTGAGAAAAATTGTTAATGAAAAATAACTTGCACTCGGAAATTTGAAGTCGGATTTTGAATAATTTACAACAACGAATAAATAGACTACAATAAAATAAGCATTTACATATTGTCACTCTGAGGTGCTAGGGCACATAATCTCGCCTTTTAAATCCTCGAAGGGTGGCAATTTTAATTTTATTTGTTATGAAGATAAAAATACTACTAATTGTACTGGGAATCGTCATTGGCTGCGTTGCGGTCTTGGTTTTAATTGTAGACCACAAAGATACTTTAATTAATCAAATGCCCGGTGATATTACGGTTTACTTGCATGCAAAAAATAGTGATTGGCAAAATTTGAACCGACACCGACCCGAGGCAATTATATATTTGGTGGCAGAAACCGGATTGGAGACTGATCAAGTAAATCACCTGTTTGATAACAGCAACATGGAAACGGCCATCATACAAAGAGAAGATAAAAACTGGTATTTTGTTCAAGAAAAAAGTGCTTCAATTGAAAGTTGGTTGAAAATAAATAACATTCCATACTATTTGAATAATGAAACTGTTATTTTTCCACTAAAACAAAGTGGTTTGGGTCAGATATCGGCGAGCCTTAAGGACAAACTGGTAATAAAACCGCGATTGTTTGACTTTTCTGATATAAAAATCTATATCTCTGGTCAATCTGTTGATATTATTCCGTCAGCTATTATGAACCCTGAAAATACTGAGCCCTTTTGGGGATATTTGAACTTTAAAAAAGAAAAAATAAGGATAGTGACTACACTTCAGGCACCCAAATTGAATAAAAACACACCTTTACCACGTTATTTTCAAGCAAATATGAGTCTAGACAATATTAATCCCGCAACTTATTTGACCCAAAATGTAAGTTATGTGCCAGAAAATCTGGATTATTTGCTACTAAAAAACATAAATGAAAGTATGAAGTATCAAAAATTTGATAATGCTGATAATAACCTATCTATAATATTGATTCCAGAGCCTCAAAAATCAATTGATGAGCTTCAGACAGTAATATCTCAACTGATGGCTAAAATTTATCCATCAAAAAAGCGAATAACACTGCCAGATAATTCTAATGCTGTCCACCTGATCGCTGATCCTGGTAAATTTGAATTCGAACTGATTGAAAATACATATCAACTTGAAATTGAGGACACAAGCATCTATATACAGGAAATTCCTCATGAAAACGGTCAGAATGAAATTATAATTACGCTTGGTAAGCCAATCAACTATTTCTTTAGTCTGAGTGGAGTCTTTAAATCAATGCCTGATGGCTGTGATCGATTGGATCATGATTTCGCCTGGTTTGATCTAAAGAGAGATACTAACATGTATTTATCATCAACAATATTCAATAACTTGAGTGTTTGTGTAGACTAGTGTAGACAAAAATGGGGATAAAGCTGTGGTTAATAACATGTTATCCACAGTTTTTTTATACACAAAAAAACTGAGCTGTGAACAAAATTAGATTATTTTCATTATGTTTTACAGTAAATGAGCTATTTAAGCTGACCACACCATTGAAAATAAGGCAAATATGTGATATAATTATGTCAGTAGGATGGTTAACTAACCACAAGTCCTACGAACACATAATTTGTTCTTTTTGTTCTTTCGCACAATTCCACATTTCCCCACAAAAAAACCTGTAATTTCTTCTTCTGACAAATTCATTCGACAAAAACAAAAACAAAATTCTATTTGGCTCTTGTCTGCGTGACTTGAGGGCCAGGAAGAGGTTTTACTAGGTAAAAAATTAGTGAGCTTTTAGACGTTTGCACTGTCTTGATCCATCCGTGGACCTGAGACGGACAAACATCTTCGTTCGCTCAAGGGGCGTCTAGCCATTAACTAACTGTGTAATAACACATCGGGCAGAAGACGTCCCCTTTGTTTTTAAATCATTTATAAAAACCAATACAACATTTCTTCACTTTAAGACAATATTGACATAATTACTAATTTTTTCTATAATTTGTAATCAAGTCTGCTACAGTGGCAGGCCTGGTGACAACCCCCAAAACCCAGAAAATGGGAAGGGCGGAACAGATGGACAACAGACTCGGTGCGATGGCCTTCTATAACCCCAATGGCTTTGTGCCTGCTTTCAATCATGCAAAGGCTTTTGCTGGTGATGGCGGTCATGTTGGTACAATGCTGGACGTAGTGGACGCCAGGCTGGCAACGGAGCCGAGTATGGCTCCTTGGCAGCAATACTACACCACCATGTCGGCAGAGTATGTCGGTATCTCACGAAGTGGTGAAGCGATCGTCATCGTGGCTCACGGTATCGGACCGATGGCTACTCTGGACGGAGTGCTGAAGGCCTACAGCTTTCAGTTCAAAGACAAGTCTAGAAATCGACATGGTGGTCGAATTACCAAAAATGAGTTTCTCCGACTCGAAAGTGGCTACTATGGGGATGTTACAATCATTCCGTTGGCAGAAATCTGGGCTCGTCGACCGTATCAGTTCAGTGGTCACCCGATCACTCGAGTAGAGCTGGGAAACGAGCCGCTCTGGCAGGCTCGACTGGGCCCACGCTGGAAAGAGCTCTGCCGCAAGCAAGAAGCAATGGCTGACAAGTGGTCTATGAATGAGGGCAAGGAACCCTACTTCCTGCCATGCGTTATATCCATGGACTGTACGACGAACTGTAGTTACGCCAGCTCAAGAATGTTTATCCACCACCTGAGTCAAGCTCCAGACACGGCGATCGGACACCTGCTCAGCACCGGCAGCTTGGGTGTAAATCACCATCAGTATTGGGGACAAGACTATGAAAATGACATGGAATTTCGGAGCAGCCTGACCCTGGATGTCAACTGCCACGACTGGTGTGATGGTACTCGAATGATCGGTGTTCGCGCCGAACAGGTCGAAGACATTCACCCTGGTCTCCCTGATCATAACGACCTGGTTAAGCGGCATCTCAAGAAGCTGCTGATCCAGAATCCGGGAGGAACGACCAATACCAGAATTGGATTTCACCATCTGATTCAGGTCGGTGATAGGCTGTTCTCGGATTATCCCAAGAAGGGAGACTCCATGGACAGTCATGAACCGAAATTCCTGGTGACAAGCGCAATGGAACTCCCTGGAGGACCAAAGATCTTGACTACCGAGATTACTGGCTACTACGGACTTTTCACCTACCCCGTTAGTGAAGTACGAAGAATGGCGCCGCCGGATGCCAATGCCTACATGATCGACAACCCAAATTTCGAGCTGGTGGATGAGGGAAGTCCGAAGAATCACACGGCAGAAGTAACCTTCTTCCGTGTGGAGATCGACACTTCCATGCGAGTGATGAAAAGGGCGGAGGTGTATCGTGACTTTGACTTGATGATGGCACTGGTTGACTAAAAATTAACGAATATCCTTGACCGTTCAAAATGGACGGTTTTTTGACACATAAAAATATCGGCGCAAAACCTATTTACAAAATTAACATTTTCCATTATACTGGTCTTATATTAACATTATTAAGAAACTATATGGCAAAGAATACAAAAATTACCTCAAAGGATTTAGATGAAATAAAAAATAGTCTAATGACAGAAAAAAAACACCTTGAAAAAGAACTGGAAAAGATTGCTGTCAAAAATCCAAATACTGATGATGATTACGAGGCAAAATTTACAGATGTTGGCAGTGACGAAAGTGATAATGTGTCAGAAGTGGCTCAATATTCTTTGGACAAATCGCTGGAACAAACGCTAGAAAAAGCCCTAAGAGATGTAAACAAAGCTCTTAGCAATTTAGATAGCAAAGACTATGGCCAATGTAAATACTGCAAGCAACCAATCGATGTGGCTAGACTCAAAGCTCGTCCAACTTCAAGCGCTTGTGTCACATGTAAAACAAAATTAAAAGCTTTATAAATGTTGTTATCTCCGCGTTTATTTCGACTCAATCGAGATAAAAAAAATATTTTTTTCTACTACCTGGCAGCATCATTGGCATTACTGGTCATTGATAGGGTCAGTAAACTGTCTGCACTTGAAAAACTCCAGGACTCTCCCGGAGTTTTTGTTGATTTGGGATCAAAGATAACTGTTGGACTGAAGCTTTCCCTCAATCAGGCTCTAGCTCTCTCCATCCCAATGCCGCAATGGCTGATAATCGGCCTGTCTGTGTTTTTTTTATCATTAATTGGGTTCGTAATTTCCAAGTTGGTAGATAAAAATCAAATGCACTTGGCCGGCTGGTGGTATTTGCTTTTGGTCTTAGCGATCAGTAATCTTTATGATAGAATTATATATACGGGGGTGATCGACTTTTTATCTGTGAATATAAATAATTGGTACTCAACCATATTCAATTTTGCGGATGTGGTAATTGTGGTAACGATCATGGTGATAATTAAGACGTTAATAACAAATCAGAAATAATCAATAATAAATTACAAATAAAACAAATAATCGTAAACCGACAAAGACGACTAATACTACAATTATCTTTGCTGGTTGGTAAACAATTTGTAATTTGGTAATCAATATGAATAAAAAATTGAAATATAGTCTCTTTTTTTTACTACTTGGTTTTTTGGCTGTCACTTTTACACTAGTAAATGCGGCACCCACTAAAGAAATTGAGGTGGTAATGTTCGTGGGTGAAGGATGTCCTCATTGTGCCAAACTGAAAGAAGCCTTTTCCTCATTGCAACAGTCTGACTTCCCACAAGCGCGGCTGATCGAGTATGAAGTTTATCATAACACCGACAATCAACTACTCTTTGCTCAATATGGCAAAGTATTTGGGGTCAGAACTGATGGCGTGCCAATAACTTTTATTGGTAATGAAGTAATTGACGGGGAAAATGTTGAAGCTCTCCGTGATGAACTAAAAAAATGCAGCCAAGTACCCTGTCCGACACCAACACAACTATTCGAAGAGAAAAAGAAGGACTTGGATCTAACAGAAGTAAACACCACACCAGCGAACCAAGACAATTATACAGCCATAGGCTGGGTGGTAATTATCATGATAGTCTTGATTATCTTCGTGGTTGTAATTACACAAATGAAGGGGAAGTCAAATAAGCAGAAATAACGAGTTGCGAATTTACCCATGCACCATAAAAGTATAGAACACAACGAATTGACTAATTTGCGAATTAATGAAATAAGATTTTACTAATTACCCTCTCATATATGACAACAAGTATTGCGTTGCCGGCAATAATCGGGGCGGCCATGGTTGATTCGATCAATCCGTGCGCGTTTGCTGTTTTAATTTTTTTGTTAACTTATTTAATTGCGTTAAAACTGAAGCAAAAGATACTACTAGTTGGTGCGGTTTACATATTGACGGTTTATGTTGTCTACTTCTTAGCCGGCTTAGGTTTATTGTCAATCTTGGCTTCAACTTCAATCACAGCCTGGATATATTATTTAGCTGGGGGACTGGTAGTTTTGCTGGGATTAATTAATATCAAAGACGTAGTGTTGAAAAAAGAGGCTACACTTAAAATCCCAACCAGTAAAAAGGCGGTAATCGAAAAATGGGTAAAAAAAACTTCTGTTCCAGCAGCAATAATTCTAGGATTCCTGGTTTCGGCTTTTGAACTGCCTTGTACGGGAGGCATTTATCTGGCGATATTAACTGTCCTGGGTCGAGAAGGATTAACTTTCAAGCCGATTGTCTATTTGATGATTTATAATCTATTCTTTATTCTACCTTTAATTATAATTTGGTTGATTATCTATTTTGGAAATACGTCAGAAGAAATAAGCGGGTGGTATCAAAAAAACAAAAATGTTCTACGACTTATAATGGGTGTCGGAATGGTCGTTCTTGGTGCGTTGATGTTGGGCGGAGTGATTTAGGTTTTACAAAATCATATAAGATAAAGTTTTACAAAAATTTGCCCCCAAACCATACTTGCTGACAAGTGATTTTATTTCACATATAAGTTCTGGAGATTATCGTATCACTATGAGAGAGAGCCTAACAAAAAATGTTTACAATCAAATACTGTCAGAATATAATTTGGGTGAGCTAAAAAAATCAAAAGTCTTCACTCACGGAAGTGTACAGACAAATGTATTGCTTCAAACCCAAAAAGGATCAGTAGTATTGAGATATTATAAAAGCAGATCAAAAAAATCAGTTGAGTTTGAAATTAATCTGATTAAATTTTTAGTAAAACATGAATTTCCGTGTCCAGCTCCAATAAAAAATAAAGCTGGTAAGTTTATTGGATCCCTGGAAAACAGATCTTATGTTATTTTTGAATATATAGACGGTGTACATCTGAAAAAACCGAGTGAAGTACAAAAAAAGCAGTTGGTGCAAAAAGTAGCAGAATTACAAAACATAGTGGGGAAGTATTGTCCGCCAAACAAAGGAAGTCGGTGGAATTATAATGTAAAACTTTGTAAAAAGTTGTCACAGAGCAAAGCCAAGGAGCTTGGGACTAAAAATGCTAAAGAAAAATTGAAATGGTATCAGGCGGCGCTTGGAAATTTGCATCTGCCCAGTAATTTACCAAAAGGGGTGTGTCATTGTGACTTTCACTTTGCGAACATTCTGTTCAAAAATAGTAAATTCAAAGCGTTGATTGATTTTGATGATGCCAACTATACATACAAAATATTTGATCTGGCTGCCATAATGGATCCATTTGTATCTGCCTTCAATCATAATACATGGAAGAAGTTCAAGAAAGATCAAAATGTTTTCAACTTTTCCGAAACAAAGAAAATCGTGGCCCACTACCAAAAATATCGGCCATTGAATGACAATGAAAAGCGACATTTGTTCGATGTATTCAAGCTGGTAATCCTCATCTACTGCCTATGGAACTTTTTCGAAGGAGAGGCAAGTGATTTCTTTGAAAGACGGAAGATTGAATATTTGGATAGTCTTGGGAAGGAAATTTTTTATCAGGAAATCTTTATGTAAAGCGCGCTGGAAACGGGCTTTTTTGATATCAAAAAAACAGCGCTCATTAGCGTTGTTTTAATCTTCAGACATGTTGAACTGGGAACTGGTGTCGATGTTGTTCTGATCTTCAAAATCGCTAGCGACATGCAGGAGTTTATCCATTTCACGAGAATTAATTACGACCGACACGATCGGAGTTTGCGGATCTTGGCCGGGAATAATTAGAAAGTTCAAAACAAACAGGACTCGAGCGGCCAAAATCACATCAAATCCCACCAAGTGAATCGGCAAAAAATCATTGAGTTCTGGCGTCCCCTCTAATTCTGTTTCGAGGCAGGCCTGTCGTTCGAAATACTCATCGTTGATTTCGATTCTATATTTGAACATCCAGCCTCCTTTGGTGACTGTATCCATGCATTAATATTATATATTATTGGCTGTTTCGTCAATTTGATGGAATCATTTTTCAAAAAAACAGCGCTCATTAGCGTTGTTTTAAATTTTAAACGATATCTGAACGAAAAACTCTTCGATGTTCGGTCGGGAAGAATCGCTGTTCGATCCAACGTAGAGCCATCAGGCTAAGAAAGAAACTTCCTAGTAGAATGAAAAAATATATTAGAGTAACTGCGTCGTTCTCCGGCAAATAGACGTTGTAATAATAATTCCAGTCATACCCGACCTTGGCGAACTTCGTAGTCAGAAAATAGAAAACGCTACCAAGTGCCAAGCAAATCACAGCGTAAATGACAATGAATGACAAGAGATACCGCGAGAGGACTCCCATAACGCCCCAGAAACCTCGAACTGGCTGTGTCATGCTGACTCCTGTTTTCCAGATTCCTCGTTATTTTAGGTTAAATCATTGGGATTAATCTTTACTCCAGACTTATCATTGATGATCTTCAAAAGTAGGACAACCAAAGACATTTGTTCCTGGCCACATAAGCCAAAGTAGTGAATGGAGTGCACTCGGTCAGGATTGAGGCTGGCAAACTTGTTGGCCGCCAAGACGTCTTTTTCTTTCAAATGTGCCACGACGATAATTGTCTGTTTTGTTTCTTCAAGCAGACGCTTGGCGTTCTCAATTGAGTCAGTCACAGCAATGTCGGCTTCAACTTGCTCAGAGGAAACCGGCTGCTCGACAGAAATGGCACCAAAGGCAGAAAAAACCTGAGCGATGGCCATTTTTAGCGGTTTACTCGACGCTGGTCGAGAAAGATCGACATAAATCGTGAGTTGACTCATATTGCCTCCGGCTGGTGGTGGGGTAGGACAATATATGTTACCATCTTAATTTGATTCTGTCAACAATAGGGCTAAAATAACTAATTGTGATAAAATAGTAGTAATTATTCTAATTATACTAATCATACAAATTAATCCAATCTATTTATAAGAATAAAGGTACGAATTGGCTGTATTAGTAAATTGAGGATTAGATATTTTTCATAATAATTATGCGCCAAAGGATGTATCCGTCTTCTGGCGAAAATCAATCAGTTCAAACGGAATAATTTAATTACATTTTTTTCGACATCATGATTCACAAAGTATTTTCTGTCACCCACAGAGGGCTGGATGGCCATCTAGTAGAAATTGAAGCTGGCATCTCCTATGAAATGCCTAATTTTATAATTGTTGGGTTGCCAGATGCTGCGGTACAAGAGGCTAAAGAACGGGTGAAGCATGCACTGATCAATAGTGGTTTTGCATTTCCTAAAAGGAGAATAACTATTAATTTAGCTCCGGCTGATATAAAAAAAGAAGGTCCGGCATTTGACCTCGCTTTGGCGCTGTCGATCCTGATGTGCAGTAATCAGATGAGTGTTGATTTGAGTAAATCTCTTTTTGTGGGTGAGCTGGCTCTAGATGGTAGTCTTAGACCGACAAAAGGAATATTGCCGGCGGCGATCTTTGCCAAGAAGCACGGCTTTGGAAATATCTTTGTACCACCGCACAACCAAGATGAAGCGGCACTGGTTAGTGGAATAAAAGTAATTCCGGTACCAGACCTCAAATCAGTGGTCAATCATTTGAATCAGATAAGTATAATTAATGAAACATTAAGAACTAAGGTTGGCCAGCAAAAGCAAGAATACGACTCGGACATGAAATATGTAAAGGGACAAGACCAAGCAAAGCGGGCACTAGAAATTGCAGCGTCTGGGGCTCATAACATTCTGATGAGTGGACCGCCGGGATCAGGAAAAACTTTGCTGGCTAGAACGTTGCCAACAATTTTACCGGAGCTAAGTGATGAAGAAATTTTGGAAGTCACTAAAATATATTCAATTGCTGGTTTACTCAGCAGAGAACAACCCGTGATAAAAATTCGGCCATTTCGAGCACCACATCACAGCAGCTCCGGAGTAGCGCTTGTCGGTGGAGGAACCAATCCTAAACCGGGAGAAATATCTTTGGCTCATCGCGGAATTTTATTTTTGGATGAACTACCGGAGTTCCCAAGATCTGCACTGGAACATTTGAGACAACCATTGGAAGACGGAATCATTGCAATTTCCAGAGCCCAGGGAACGTTCCAATATCCGGCTAGGTTTATATTGGTGGCCAGTCAGAATCCATGCCCCTGTGGTTACGCCACTGATCCGGAAAGAGAATGTACTTGCAGCATGAATCAAAGAATTCAATACAAAAAAAAGATTTCTGGACCGCTCCTAGATCGAATTGATCTACATATGGAGGTGCCAAGAGTCCCGATTGAAAAAATCCAAACTGATGAAGAGGCTGAGTCGTCGGCGACGATTAGAGACCGAGTAAAAATTGCTCACGACATCCAACACAAACGGTTTGAAGGTTTAAACATTAATTATAACAGCGAAATGAGGCCGCAAGATTTGAATCGGTTTTGTGAACTAAACCATGATACCAGAAAACTACTCAAACAAGCGGCAGAAAAAATGCACTTAACGACCAGATCGTATTATAGAATCATTAAACTGGCCAGAACAATTGCTGATTTGGAACAAAATCAAAATATTGAAACTAAGCATATTGCAGAGGCGCTGCAGTATAGACAGCAAAGCTAGCTCTTGGTAAATTGGTAATTAGTAACTGGTAATTAATACTGAGTGGGAATTGTAACAGCCGATGAAAATATAAACCTGCGTGTTTCACTCAGGTTTTTGAGAATTCGATTATTGCAAGGTTTCAGCAAAGGTTGTTCAAATTACTTTACGATAAACTGTAATTCACCAACCTTCCTACCTGCCTGTTAGTAATAAATTTACAAAAAACATAGGTTTGTTATAATTAACGTATATGAATAATACAAACAAACAAACAGAAACGGAAAACTATGACTGGGATATAAATGAACTAAAAAGACTTTTTCAAGAGGCAAAAAAAGCCGAAGATGAAGAAAAAAAACAAATGATGGACACACAATGTCAACCAGTTTTAAATTCCTAGAAAGGCAGCATGTATTACTTGATACATGCATTCTAGCAAACGCACTAAAGTATAGTGAATCTCAATATTTTGATGATTTTTTTAATATTCTAAAAAGTAATCATGCGACACCTGTGATTAATGAGTTTGTTCAATTTGAATTTTTGCGAGGCTGTAAAACAAAAAAATATTCTAGCAAAACTAGCCGTTCTAAATAAGCTATCAGAGGCTACACTTCCACTAATGCCCAACATTTATAAAAACGCAATTGAAATATCAAATATTTATTCAAATAAGAGTAACAATGGGATTTCTTTTGTTGACTGTTACTTATCAGCCTTTTTAAAACTTCATTCTAAAACTTTATTATTGGCAACAATAAACAACAAAGATTTCCCACAAATCATCCACGACAGACTAAATGTTTTGACAATTGACACAAAGGAAGAAATTATCAACATTGGCTTTTATAAATTTAATGAAGACAGCTTTAATCAGCACTATAGTTCAATCAGATAAACAAAAACCGCGCTTAGAAGCGCTGTTTTTATTTGAATATTTTTTTACTGGATGTAACTTAGTGGGTTCTTCTTCACGCCGTTAACGCGAACTTCAAAGTGAAGGTGGGTGCCGGTAGACCAACCGGTAGTACCCATCATACCCAAAGACTGGCCGCGAGAAACGGTTTGACCCTGAGTGACGTGAAATTTACTAAGGTGAGCATACAGGGTTACAATTCCATTACCATGGTCGACCATAACCATATTTCCGTAACCATTCCCCCAACCGACACGGGTAACGACACCGGCATCGGCAGCCAAAATCGGTGAACTATAATCACCATCAATATCCAAACCGGCATGACGCCAACTAAAATACTGAGTAATCACGCGCCAAGTTGTTGGCCAAACCATCTTCCCGGTACCAACCGATGATCCGCGAGGTGCGGTCTCCAGAGTGGTGGGTTGCAGAATCTTGGACAAACTAACATCAGGAATAGCAGCATATTGGTTGGTGCTACGAGAAACAATGGTTGGTGCTGGGCGTTCACCACCTGGGATAATTAAATCCTGACCAATCACAATCTGACCATCTTCGGATAAGTTGTTATAAGAGGTAATTTTTTCTGATTCCACACTATATTTCAGAGCCAAGCTTTGAACCGTATCACCACGAGCAACTTGATGCTGTACGCCGCTCACGGGCAAAACGGTTAAACTCATTCCGGGTTTAATAACACTGCGTTCAGTTAAATTATTTGCCCACAGAATGGTATTAATACTAACATTATATCGTTTGGCAATAGTTGAAATCGTTTCGCCCGAAGCCACATTGTGCTCTACTGTTTGATTGCGAGAGGCAATAGAAATTTCGGTTTCAGTAATGTTTGGTTTGACAATGGCAGAACCACCAGAGGTAACCGATGACAAGCCCTCAGCCAACTGTTCCTCAGTCACAGAGTTGTCGTCTAAAATTAAGCTACGACTGTTGATCTGACTACCAGTATCTAAATAACTTAGTACTTTTTCTTCTGGATTGACTGTGGCTTTTTCTTCAACCAGCTGGAATCGCTCTTCATTGTTAAAAATGCCATAGACCACTGTTTGTTCACCAAAGTTTTCAGCTCGAGTTTCTTTGGCACTGATATTACCGACAAAAACAAATAGAGACATGACAACAATTAAAACGTGGACAATATATTTTTTGGTCAAAATAGCAAACACTCGACTACGGGCAGGACCAACGAATCCGAGAAATCGTCGTTTGAAAAAGTTGTAAATGCGATAAAGTGGAATCAAAGTATATCGAGCTAACTTGTCTATAATAACCGAAAATGGACGCCCGACATAGGTCAATCCTTTTTTGCTTAGATTAAGTATTTTTTTTAAACCACGGATGATAAAAATGACTAATTTAAGTGCATTCTTATTGATGTGACTCATATGTAAATATTGCTAATTTATATAGGTTCATTAAAAATCATAGCAGGTTTTGGGGAGACAGTCAATTGATCAAAGTGGGCTTTTATGAATAAAAAAAGTACTGAATATTATCAGTACTTACAAACTTCTAGCCCTTGCGACCAGCCGGACGCAGAGGCTCAACGTGATCACCCGGCTCCAACACTTCATTGAGCTGTACCTGACGAGGCTCAACTCCCTGACGATGCAGAATAACGGTCTGAACCTTGGTTGGGATCCCTTGGGAAACTCGAGCTACTCGCATAACGTCACCAACAGTCATCATCCCACCCTGTCGGCGAAGAGCATACTTGACGTTGGTAGAATCACCAAATGAAACAAAGACCTCATTATTGGCAATAGCCTCCTCACGATCAGCAACATGAGTGTCTCTAGCCATCTTCTTCCTCCTATGGTTGTTTTTGGCCAGCTTCAATCAATGTCATCATTTATAGAGGCAATCTCAAGGCTCGAGCTGAGCCTCGCTTCATATCAATTTGAATTTCACAATAGTTCAAACAATCGACAAGATAAACATATAAAGTTGATAGCATCAAACCGGAAATAAGATTATTCATGGGAACCAACTGAGGAGAGCTAACCACTTGAATATCACAACCAATATCGTGAGGGTGGTCACCTTCGGCTTCAGCAATCTCCGGATGATATCTGGTGATTGTCGGCTTCAAAGCGTTACCGTCTTTTTTTACGAAGACAATGACATTACCATCAGTATACTCATTACCACCCGTGATCAAACAAATATTATCGAGCGCTTCGCATCGAGCTCCAACCAAACGCCGAGTACTATGATTGTCAACGCACAGAAGAACTACATCACCTTCATTAATAACCATATTGACGTTGGCATCACCAACATACTCACCGATGTATTTGATTGTCAATTGGGGAAAAACCTCTCTAAGCTCAGTAGCTCGAACCTCAGCCTTGTTGCCGATATGTCGAAAACTCTGGCGGGAGAGATTTTTGGGCTCAAAAGAGTCGCCATCAACCAAGGTTACAACGGTATCAGAATAATCAGAATATGTCAAGTAACGTAACAGTGGGGGCAACAAATACTCGGCAATGCCGCCAAGTCCAATGACTTTTAGTGTTTGCATGATGTCTCTTCTCCAGCACCCAGTAGTGAGACATTATGAATAGTCGCAGGAGGAGAAGACGACGATGGGCGGGGAAAAACCCGACTGACACCGTCCTTGATATTTTCCCAAGCTGAAGATTTTGCAACTTGCCCAAACCACCCCTTGGGGAAACCACACTTGCGCCAAGAAACATCACTGGTGCCAGGACAATCAAGTTGGTAACGATAACGACCACTCTCGATTCTAAAGGTACTGGTCCGTTCCGGAACGGCCACAATATGACTCATGGTCTCTGGAATTGGCGCAGCGGCTGAGTCTTCTTCATCAGCTCGCTTGGCATACCAAGGCTTGATCTTGCGCAGTCCGCAGATAAAATCAGCCGGTTCAACCGGGAAGCGAACATGATTGACGACAATCGAAGCGGCGACAGAAAAGTTCCCTTCATTAATCCGACCAACCGTAAAATGGATACCGTTGAAAAAATCTTCATCATGACGGTCTGTGCCTGAATGGTAAGCGTTCATGGTATGGTGAGAATGAATCGAACCGATGAGGACATAACCGGGAACATCTGGTCTATGCTCATAATCAATATTGCAGCTACTAACCCTTTGCTTTGGAACATACAAAAGAAATCGCTTCTCTTCTCGATGATAATAAATCAACACTCCGGATTCCGCTGAGAATCTCTTGTAGGCAGCAAAAAAGAAGTTAAAACACTGCGCAAACTTCTTTGCCGGCAATGGCCTAATACCGATGCGGGCATATTCTTGTAAAACTTCCAAAGAACTTTGCTGTAGTGTCTGGCAATAATCAACGCGGATCATGGCGGTAATCAATGGAGAAAGCCAACGGAGAAAGATACCATTTTCACCAACAACATAACAGGTTTGATCAGGATAATTGACACCCGGGTTAGCAATAATAACCGGTACGCTCATACAACCTCCTCACTCCTGAGTTTGGCCGGTAAGACGAGCAATCAAAGAGTCGTAATCAGCCGCAATATGACCGGCAACGTCAACCTGATCCAAACCGCTTTGCAATCTTTGACTCACTGCATCCTTGATGCTGCGCAGAACCAGCTGATCAACATACTTGGCGAGTGAACCGGGATCGTAAGACTCTTCCAAAGTCAACTCACGACAACGACGAAGATAGAAAGTGCGGATGGTTTCCAGAAACCGTTCCAGAGAAGCTTCAACCATCTGGTCAGAACGATAACCGTTTTTAATGTAACGACTGAAAACCGGGCCCATCCCAGAAACCAAATCATCACCCAAATCAAGAACCGTACTTCGAACAATATCACTAACATCAACCGCAATGCTCACATCGGTTGGCTGAGCACGATTAATATGCTCACTAACGGTACCGATTGGATCCCAATCAAGATGGAGCACGAAATTGGGGTCTTCCATAGAATGCCGATGCCACGTAGCAATTGACTGCAGCTGCGGGAAGCGGTTGGCATATTTAAGGTAAGATTGAGGCAGGTGATTGTTGAAACGACTGGACCAGTAGTACTGAAGAATCTCTCTGATCTGACCACTGACAGTACGAGCTTGAACATTCGGCATTCGCAAACAGATGTTGCCACTAGAACCAATATTAGGCAAGTTGTAACCACAAACAACATCATCCAATGAGGTCAAAGCTTCGTTGCGATAAAACACCTGGACATTATTGATCTGAGCCATTCCGTTTACAAAGTGAATGATAAAAACAACGTAAGGAAGAGCTACTTGAATAGCGGCAGTATCACGACCAATGAGAAATTCAGCCTTGTTGTATTGACCATTATGATTCAAATCCATATCTAAGAAGCTTTCAGTAAAGATAAGGCTGCGAATAGTTGGACGCTGCTCGATAACAACACTCAAATGATTGCCACGGCGAACCATGAAACGAGTACCATCAGGAATCGGTTCTGTTGTATTGGTCAAACCATCGCCCTGACTCTCGATATAGCTGGCCAAACGGCGATTAAGCTTGCCTGACATGGTTTCAACTTGATCTTCCAGTCGCCCCATAAACAGACCCTTGAATTCTTTGGAGCATGTACGCAGAGCGTGCTGAACCGATTCGCGGGAAACCCGTGTCAAGACCTGATGGGAATCACTCATGACAGAAAGCGCAGTTGTATCGTTTCTGGCCTTGTCAGCAGCTCGACCAAATGTCTGAACGTTGCTGTCAAGGTAGGCACTCAGAGCCGCTTCTCCCGGAGGCGCAAAGCCGTTCCAGGTTTCGGCTGTCAACACTGGCTCCAAAACATCTCTAACATTGCGTTCCAAGCCGGAACGACCGGTCAGCAACTCCAAGGTGTCAGGTACTGTATGCTCGGCCAATACTGCGCGGTGAAAATCGCCATTGTTGAGACGTTCATCTTGAACGACGCGAACACCTCGACGACTAACAATGACTGTCGGATCGTCAAAAATCAGATTACCGGCAATATAACGGCGAACGGCCACCGCTCGGAAAGCACTTTCGATCCACACGACAACATGTCGTAAACCCAAACCAGCGAAGAACATAAAGACTGAGAGCAAAGCAATACCACTATCAGCAACAAGAATCAGAAAACTATAATTACCAATAAGGTTGTTGCCCTTATCGGCAAAATCACTTTCGATCTTCATGATAATTTCATTGAACATCTCTTTGTCTTCGACTTGATAATCATGAACGGAACCTCGAGCACTAAACTTGACTACACCGGACTGATCCTTAATTTCATGCACCCTGGCCATAAACTCTTTTTGTCGCTGCTCAAACTTTTTACCATAACTATGTGAAATAATTAATGGTGTTACAATCTGCAGCAAGATAATACCAGCCATTGAATAGATAAGCCATGGTATTTTTCGCAATCTAAGAAATCGGTATGTAGTAATGGCGGCACCAAGCATCAGAAAAACCAAAAGCCAAACCATCGTACGATGAGTAAAATTGGTCTTCCAACTGAGAAAACTATCGTGAAGAGTCTTGGTCAAAATGGGATTAACCACATCTGTAATTTGCGGAAATTCAACATAGCCATAATTAAAAAAATGACTAAAGTTAACGGGCAAATCACGAGCTTTGATATACTCAGGTTCATTAATGATCAAATAGGAAGACATTTCCTGATCAAATGAAGAATTGTTCAAGTACAAGGCATAATAAGAACCGATCAAAAACAAAATGCTCAGATGAAAAACAACAAGAGCGGTAATCCAACAAAAATTCTTTGTTTGTTCCATGGTTTCCTCCGGAGCTTGTCGGTTTTGTGTTGTCAAAAAACTGAAAGGAACTCTTATTCGATAAATTTACGAATTAATGATTTCCCTTTTTTACGCTTAAACTTAACATAAATTATATTTTTTGTCAATATCCCCATGTTTAACTGTGAGAAAAAAATAGATTGCCTAATTTAAGGAAAATAATTAATCTCTTGCTTTTTTTCTAAATCTGTAGTATAATAATAGCGACTTAATAATATTTTGTTAAAAGAACATTTCACTATGTCTAACCGGCACTTGGCGCGGACTATTGCCATGCAAACGCTATTTGAGTGGGATTTCAAGGGGCAACCGAAAGACTCCTTGCCTGATTTTATTGATTACAATTATAAAGAATTTGCTCCAGAGGAAGCTGATCACAGTTTTACTCGAAAAATTGTAACCGGTGTACTCAAGAATCATAAAAAGATCGATAAAATGATTCAAAAGTATGCTCCAGAATGGCCATTGGATCAAATAACAAATGTTGATCGCAACATCTTGCGCATTGGTATTTATGAATTGTCATTTGATACAGATATTCCATCAAAAGTAGCAATTAATGAGGCGATTGAAATCGCAAAAACATTTGGTGGTGAATCATCTGGTAAATTTGTTAATGGAGTGCTTGGTTCGATTTATAAAGACCAGGGACAAGTAGATAAAAGTGAGGATAAGGAAGGGAAAAAAGAATCGCCCGCGGTAACAGATCAACCGATAGAAAAAGTTACAGAAAAAAAATCTACAAAAAAGAAAGAAGCAGAAAAGGCTAGCGTCCCAGAGTCAAAATAATTGCAAGCAAAGAATAATAAATGTTTATTGTTTTTTGCTTGCCACGTAAACCTACTTTGCGTGGTTCGATGTTATATTTCTCACATCAAAACCAATTTAGAGGGGGTGTGAGTTTTTTGATTATAAATAAATAAACGTGACAAAGCACAAAGACAAGGTGGCTGAAACGAGACGAATTCTTCGCGGTCAAAACTTGATTGTTTTGTGGAGATACAAATGATAATATTTAATAAAATACTGATACAAATATTTTTGAAGGACGTGATTCGTTCAAATCAATTTGGAACAGTATTAAAATCATATGGAAAAAGATTTTTCAAAATTTGAGAAACAAATTAAAGTAAAATTCAACAATCCAAAACTACTGCAACAAGCATTTGTTCATCGTTCATATTTGAATGAACACAGAACTTTTGAATTGGATCACAATGAACGACTAGAATTTCTAGGTGATGCGGTTTTGGAGTTGGTGGTGACTGAAAACTTGTATAACAACTACCCAAACCCAGAAGGAGAGCTAACCAATTGGAGAGCCAGTCTGGTCAACAGTAAGATGCTGTCCAGAATTGCTAATGAATTAAAAATGGAAAGCTATCTATATCTGAGCAAAGGAGAACAACAAGATACGGGAAAGGCCAGAAACTATATTTTAGCGAACGCTGTGGAGGCGCTGATCGGTTCTATCTACCAAGATCAAGGTTGGGATGGTGCAAAAGAATTTATCACCAGAACTATATTGAAAGAGTTGCCGGAAATTTTGGAAAAAAAGTTATTCATTGACCCAAAAACAAAATTTCAGGAAGCTTCCCAAGAAAAAGAGGGGGCAACACCGTCATATAAAGTAATAGAGGAAGAAGGTCCTGACCATAATAAAACTTTCGAAGTCGGGGTTTATTTGAACAAGGAAATGATTGCCAAGGGTAAAGGATCAAGTAAACAAGAAGCCCAGGAAGACGCGGCTCAAGCTGCTCTTGAAGAAAAAGATTGGGTGTGATAGAGTGTGGTGGTAACTGAAGGTAAAAATTACTAATTAAAATATTCATAAAATGGTGTGTCGAATCTGCGCCCATAGCTCAATTGGATAGAGCGTTTGGCTTCGGACCAAAAGGTTGGGGGTTCGAGTCCCTCTGGGCGCACCAGCGTTCGCCAATGATTCGGCTGGCGCGCCATTTTATGAATATTTTTTGATACCAAAATAGTACTTGATATAATTGCTTTATGTCAGGTTTTTTGTTAAAATTTTCACTTAAATTATTCTCTATGCTGTTCACCCTGTGATTAAATTTAAAATAATGTACATATTAACAAATTTTTTTATACAATCAACAACAATACTAAGAGAAAAATGCCAGCAACACCACTCTCTTTCATAACAGGTTAATTGGGAAAGGGAACGGATAGTATAACTTGACCACAACTAATAGTCTCACTCAGGTAATACCTGTTTTTTGTTTGATAATTATACACAGAAATCTGCTTTTTTCTTCAAAAAATAGTATAATAATAATAATAATAATAAAGTAATTCTATGGAAAAAATGCCAAAAACTCCGGGGGGATCCGAACTCTCCGACAAAAAACAACTCGATAAAGCAAGACGTGATCTGGCTCGGGCATTTGAAAAATTTGAAGCCATCGATCCGCTCAAGCGCCCCGAGTTGAGTCCTCCGGAAGATGATTTTAAGAATAAGTTTACAACAACGGAAAGAAAAAGAGCTGGGTCAGACCGAAAGCGCAAAGAGGAACTGCGAGCAGCAATATCTGATAATTCGAAAGTGTTCAAGTCCTATACAGCAGAATCAAATAAAGGTGGTACTGAAGAGGGAAGTGAAGAGAGTCGTATTGTGGACTTTTTGGATAAACTCTCGCAAAAATATCCAAATGAGGTTAAGAAAAAAAAACAGGACTCAAAGACCGTTGAGACACCAGATCCAGAGCTTGAAAGACAAGTCGAAACGGATCAACAGAAAGTACTTGAAAGCCATGAGGCGCTTGTGGCAAAAGTTGGGGCTGATAAAGCAAAGGAAATTGTAGGTCCAGAAATTATGTCTATAATAGAGAGATTAAAAAATAAACTGCCGGAACAACCAAAATCTCCAGAAGAGGTCTTTGAAGATGAGACCGAAGGAGAAGAAGCGATTGACAGAGTTAATAATTTTTTGGGAAAAGTGGCTTCGGGGGGATTTCCGGAAGATTTGCCTGACGGTTTTTCTGCTGCCGAAAAATTGGGACTCAAAGAAGCAAAGAAGGGTCTTAAAGAAAGCCTTGTGACATTACAAAACCAAACGAAAGTAACAGAAGCCAATAAAAACCACTTTAATGCCAGAGATTTAATATTAGCGTCTACTGATAAAGAACTAGAAATATACAAAGATCTAGGATTTGACCCCAGTATTGCTTTGAGGAGAAAAGAGGCTAGATCTGGAGGTTTAATAAAGGACATGGGATTGGATTGGCCAAAGTTTGCGAAAGAAAAACTGCACATTGATGTTGAGGGAGATGAAAAAGATTGGACGGAGGGTGAGTTCCATGTACTAATGAGAAGACGACAAGATTTTGGGCCTGATAGATATTGGAATCAAGATCGTATTAAAAACGCAAAAAAAGACCCTGAAAAACTGGCTGGACTGAAAGCACAACATGAAAAGTACATTGACAAATATCTGCCAGAAACAATCGAAGACCTAGAAGTAATGACCAGATTAATTGGAGAGGTTAAAAGAACTGATGACATTGTGGGAAGAGTTCTCTTCAGGCTATCAGATCTACTGCTTCGCTTTGATACTGTGTCACAAAAAAAGAGAAAAAATAGACAAAATAAACAGCGGTTGGTAGATGCTCTCAGAGATTTTTTCAAGGCGAATCCAGATGATAAGTTGAAACTGACAAGGCACTATTTTATTCGAGACTTTTTAGCCAAAGAACAAATTGTTGTGCCAGGGGGATATAAACCGGAAAAAAAACCTGAAGGAATAAGAATGATAAAAAAAGATTTTGACAAAAAGGTTCAACAGCTTACCAACCTACTTGGATCTGATGAAGCACTAAAACTGCTAAAGGCTGAAGTCAACAACTTTGACGAACTACAAACGATGACCGAAGAAGATCTCAGTATGTTGTCAATGAGTGATGAATATACATTATAAAGTTACGGAAAAGATTGGTGTTTTCACCAATCTTTTTTGATCCAAACTCTTGACAAATAAGAGCGGTTGAGATACAGTAAGCAGTCAAACAACGAGGAGGGGCAAATGAGACCACTTTTATTGAAGTCATTATTGATAATAATGATCATCACATTTGTGAGCTGTAAAACAAATAAAGGAAATAATGCCTACATTAAAGC
>Ga0210019_1000696_pt1 | contig 40690 bp, 38 predicted proteins | sample CryGeyCG2114_020_2_FD_183969 | JGI IMG/M metagenome (GOLD analysis project Ga0210019, IMG submission 183969) | Groundwater microbial communities from aquifer - Crystal Geyser CG11_big_fil_rev_8/21/14_0.20 (SPAdes) (version 2) | ecosystem: Environmental > Aquatic > Deep subsurface > Groundwater ...
AAGCATGCTTCATAGCGGGCAAAATTATAACCCTGCCAGGGTCTTTAGTTGCGCTTAGTTTTAAAAGAGCGATTGTTCTTTGAAAATCTATTAAAATTTATCTTTACTCTTTATAGGATGTCTTTATTAATTTTAACTTATGCCCCATTTTTTTCCTTTTCGTTTCCAGATACTTCATGTTAGCGCAGTTAGGCTTCACCTCCATTGGCACTCTTTTCACCACCTCCAAACCGTAACCGGATAAACCCACTATCTTACGCGGATTATTCGTAATAAGCTGTATTGTTTTTAGTCCCAGGTCTGAGAGTATCTGCGCGCCTATGCCATAATCCCTCAGGTCCGGCTTGAACCCCAGCTGCTCATTTGCCTCTACTGTATCAAAGCCTTTATCCTGTAGCGCATATGCCTTTATCTTGTTCCCAAGACCTATGCCCCGGCCTTCCTGCCTCATATATAAAAGAACGCCTCTTTGTTTTTCTCCGATAAGCTTCATTGTCCTGTGAAGCTGTTCCCCGCAATCGCACCTTCTGGAACCAAATATATCGCCTGTGAGGCATTCTGAATGAACGCGCACCAAAACGTCTTTTTTGCCTTTGACATCGCCTTTTACAAGCGCGACGTGCTGATACTTATCAATGCTCGACTCATAAAGGTATAATTTAAACACCCCGTAATCCGTAGGGATCTTGCTGGAGGCAACGCAGGTCACAAGTTTTTCAGACTTACGCCTGTAATTTATCAGTTCAGCTATCGTGCATATCTTCAGTTTGTGCTTCTTTGAAAACTTTATCAGGTCTTTTTGCCTGGCCATTGTGCCGTCGTCATTTATAATCTCGCATATGACGCCTGCAGGATACAGGCCTGACAATTTCATTAAATCCACGCAAGCCTCTGTGTGGCCTGCCCGGGTTAATACCCTGCCGTCTTTTGCCCTTAAAGGAAACACATGGCCCGGCCTTGCCAGGTCATCCGGTTTTGTTTTGGGATTTATAAGCGCCTTTACCGTAATAGACCTGTCATGGCTGGATATGCCGGTGGATGTTTCTTTCTTGGCGTCTACGGAAATAGCCCACGCAGTCTTAAACGTATCCTGGTTATCCTCAAACATCGGGTGCAAGCCTAGCTGGTCAAGCCTTTCGCCTTCCATCGGCATGCAGACAAGGCCCCTCGCGTGCTTTATTATAAAATTAATGGCTGAAGACGAGGCAAAATCAGCCGCGATAACCAGGTCCCCCTCGTTTTCGCGGTCTTCATCATCCACCACGATGACCATCCTGCCTTTTCGCAGATCTTTGATTATTTCCGGTATTGTGTTAAATCTCATGTCGCTCCTTAAAATAAAAGCCCGAAGAGAGTCTTCGGGCAATAAAATACAACTATAAGCTTTCTTCTATCATCTAGCCTTTAACAATCGGTCCTGGAATCGCGCCAGGTCTGCCCTCTCATGAGAGCTCGCGGACTTTACCGCCGGTGGGGAATTTCACCCTCTCCCGAAGATGTCAAATATTATACCAACTTATATTTTCTTGTCAACCCCTTTTTCCCAACAATTAAAGGATTTCTTTGAGGACAGACTGGAGGTTCGCCGGGACGACTTTTGGTTCTTTGATGGACTTTATGGCGCGGTCAGGGTCTTTGAGGCCATGGCCGGTAAGTATGCAGACGAGTTTTGGCTTTTGGAATTTTTTGAAACACCCTTTTTTATTTAATTTTATCACGCCCGCTACTGAAGCAGCCGACGCGGGCTCCACAAATACACCCTCTTTAGCCGCCAGAAATTTATACGCGTCCAAAATCTCATCATCGCTAACCATGTCAATGAGGCCCTTGGATTCATCCCTTGCAGCTTCAGCCATTTTCCAGCTGGCAGGGTTTCCTATGCGGATAGCAGTAGCGATAGTTTCGGGTTTTTCTACAATACTGCCTCTCACTATAGGCGCAGCGCCTTCTGCCTGAAAACCCAGCATAACAGGAAGATTTTTTATTTTGCCTTTCTCTTTATATTCTTTATAGCCTTTCCAGTAGGCAGTAATATTGCCCGCGTTCCCTACAGGGATCGCGTGGAAATCAGGGGCAAAACCCAGTTGATCGCATATCTCGAACGAGCCGGTCTTCTGGCCTTCTATCCTGTAAGGATTTATTGAATTCACCAGCTGTATATGGTGCTTCGCGGTGATTTCTTTTGCCAGGTTAAGCGCATCGTCAAAATTCCCGTCCACCGCGATAACCTGCGCCCCGTGTATAAGCGCCTGGGCGAGTTTACCCAGGGCTATGGCGCCTTTAGGGATCAGGACAATGCATTTGATCCCCGCCCTTGCCGAATACGCAGCTGCTGAAGCAGAGGTATTGCCGGTAGAGGCGCACATCACTGCCGCATGGTTCTCTTCCAAAGACTTTGAAATCGCCATAGTCATGCCCCTGTCTTTGAAAGAACCGGTCGGATTAAGGCCTTCGTACTTTAAATAAACCTCTCCGTCGATCAATTCCGAAAGATGGCGTGAATACACAAGCGGGGTATTGCCTTCGTTAAGCGTAACCACAGGCGTATTTTCAGTAACCGGTAAAAATTCCCTGTATTTATCTATGATGCCTTTCCACATAAAATTATTTCTCCAGCCTTATAACAACGCTTTTTTTCTTTATAGCGGGCAGTTTGTTTATCTTGCGCAATGCGGCCTGCATGTCCGATTCTTTTGCCTCATGGGTAAGCATGACTATGGGGACGATATGCGCCTCGCGCCTTTCCTTCTGCACAACGCTTGCGATGCTGATATTATGCCTGCCCAAAAGATCCGCTATATTCGCGAGAACGCCGGGCTTATCTATCGCGGAAAAATGCGCGTAATACCTGGTAACCACGTCGTCCATTTTTCTAAATTTTCTAATTTCGGTATTTTCAGGTATGACGGATTTTGCTGAATTTTTTCCGCATGCGATCTTGTGGCCTATATCCACTATGTCGCTCAATACAGCGCTTGCAGTAGGCAGTTTACCCGCGCCCTGGCCATAGAACAATTGCTTGCCTACTAAATCAGCGTCTATAAATATCGCATTATACACGCCTGAAACAGATGAAAGCAGGTATTCTGAAGGCAAAAGAGTCGGATGCACCCTGACTTCTAATTCATTGCCATAGCGCTTTGCTATCGCTAAAAGCTTTACCACATACCCGAGCTCCTTAGCGTACTGAATATCAAGGTTAGAGATATCTTCAATGCCTTCTACAAAAATATTATTTATATCCACTTTCTTCCCGAAGGCCAGAAGTGAAAGTATAGCCAGCTTGTGGCTGGAATCCAGGCCTTTTATATCCAAAGAAGGGTCTTTTTCAGCATAACCTTTTGACTGCGCCTCTTTAAGCGCGGCTTTAAAGCTGGAACCCTGGCTTGACATGCTTGATAGTATATAATTCGAAGTGCCGTTAAGAATCCCGAATATGCCGGAAAATCTATTGCCCACCATGCCTTCTCTTATTGCCTTTATAATAGGGATCCCGCCTCCCACGCTGGCTTCAAAGTATATCTCCCTGTTAGAGTCTTTGGCTTTCTGAAAAATTGCCCCGCCCTCAGCTGCCAGCAATAATTTATTCGCGGTAACTACATGCTTGCCCTTTGACAATGCCTTCATCACGATCTCTTTTGCAGGATGAATCCCGCCTACCAGTTCAACAACAATGTGTATATCCGGATCATTTATCACCCTATTGAAATCCCTGGTAAGCATCTTTTTAGGGATATTCGCATCTCTTTTTGAAGACAGGTCCTTATCGCAAACCAATGAAAGATTAAATCCTATCCCGGTGCGTTTTAATAATAAGCTTCTCCTCTCCATAAGAAACTTCGCCACCCCGGATCCTATGGTGCCGAAACCTATCAATCCGATATTTATTTGATTTTTAAATTTTTTATTCATGTTCCGCCAGCCTTCTTATAGCCTCTCTTACATTCTTATCTATATCTACAAACATTACTCTGGTTTCATTCATAATACCTTTTGCCCGCTGTATCGAGTCAATAACCTGCGCCTTGACTATAACATAGTCTGAAAATTCAGGCAGCCTGAGCTTGATTTTTAAAATAGTGCCTTTTTCGAATTTCCTGTCAGAGATAAATAACAATCCCCCTTCGCTCAGATTTTTAGTCTGGGATACGTCAGATTTCAAATCCTCGCCTTTTATAGGCGCATACGAAACGACATAGTTTCCGTCTATTCTTTTAAATTTCCTTTTTTCAAGTTTAATGTCATCAGGCTGGGAATCTTCTTCGTTTTCCATAAAATAGCCTTTTATTTAAAATGGTCGGGACGGCTGGATTCGAACCAGCGACCCCTTGAACCCCATTCAAGTGCGCTAGCCAACTGCGCCACGCCCCGTTGTTTTTAAGTGTTTTAAAGTATACCATATATATAGGAAGGTTTCAAATCATATCACGGGCGTAGACTGATGGGAACCGCACTCCCATCAGTCTATTCGGCTTTCGGCTCCCGGGTCATCAATTCATTGACAGCCGCCAAGGGCGATTTATTCTCAAATAAAACCGCATGCACCTGCTGGGTGATGGGCAGCTCTATATTATATTTTTTACCGAGTTCCACTGCTGCGGCTGAAGTCCATGCGCCTTCTATCTCCATGACACTTTTACTGAGAAGAAGTTCGGGTTTATTGCCTTTTCCGATCTGCTCGCCGAACTTGTGATTTCTTCCTTCAGGGCTGATGCACGTGGTAATCATATCCCCAAGCCCGCTCAAACCCTGAAAGGTCTCTTTGTTGGCGCCCATCACCAGGCCGAGGCGCGTCATCTCTGCCAGGCCCCTGGTAAGTATCGCGGCTTTTGTATTTGCCCCGAACCCAAGGCCGTCTGAAATACCCGAGGCAATCGCTATTACATTTTTAAAAGCACCGCCAAGCTCCACGCCTACCACATCTTTATTTGTATAAACCCTGAAATGCTCCGCCCTGAATACATCGCTGACCTTCCTCGCGAAAATCTCATCCTCTGACGCCACCACCACAGCCGTAGGGATCCCCCTTGCCACTTCAGGCGCTATGCTGGGGCCTGACAATACCGCTATATCCCTGTCTCCCAGGGCCTCTTTAGCCACCTCGCTCATTCTCTTGAGGGTTTTCACTTCTATGCCCTTTGCGACGCTCACGAAACCAGCCTGCAACTCCCTGAGAATCTTTTTATTTTTTGTAACTACATCCCGCAAAAACCTGGACGGTATAGCCAGAACTATCAGGTTGGAACCATCGCACGCGGCATACATATCGTCTGTAAGCTGGACAGTCTTCTGGATCCTGAATCCGGGCAGGAATTTTTTATTCTCCCCGTGCTTTTTTATAGCTTCTATATCTTCTTTAAAGGCGCTCCAGAGCGATACGTCAAACCCTTTATTTTTCAATAAAATGGCCAGCGTCGTGCCCCATCCGCCATCCCCTAAAACCGATATTTTCACATAACCTCCTGAATTTATTCAAGTTTAGCATACGCCAACAATGTAGTCAATACATGATTCCCTGGGATTCAGTATTATTTGAATATCTGGATTACAAATATTGCGATAGCCAGCCCTGGCTGGCCTAAAGAAAAGCCTCGGCGATTCGAGCGGGCATGGTGTCCCGACACCGAAAAGGTGTCGGGACGAGCGAGAATCGACGCGGAGCGAAGTCCGTCACGCCGGGGCGGACGAGCGTCTTTTCGTAGGCCTGCCAGGGCTGGCAATGGAATCAGATAATGAGTTTGGAAAGGATTATCGTGCCTTTGAAAACTGACGGGTTTTGCGAGATGAGGCTGAAATCAAATTTCTTTAATATCGCCAGGATAGGCGGTTTTGCTATCTGCGAAACAAATTTAATAATATCCGCCATCTCCCCTTCTATCTGAAGTTCTATGGCGCGCTCTTTATAAAAATCTTTTTCAATTTCCTGGCCGGGTTTTATATTACTGGTTTTTATGCCCAGCATATCTGCCTGGCGTTCCATATCATTTAAAATATTGGATATATTTTTAGCGGATTTCACATATTCGTCGTATTCCCGGATAATAGAATCCCGTCTCTTGATCAATCTGATGCCTTTAGCCATCCTGGCCCTTTTAACCGCTATTTCGTTATTCAAAATCCGCCACTTTTTAAATCCTGCTTCTATTACGAAATTATACAATAACGCTGCGGCAATAATTATTATGGTTATGCTAAAAACATATCTTTCTCTTTTTGAAATATTTGAAAGTATCATATTAAAACGCGAAGCACGCTATGCTGAAATCAGTAAATTTTTGATTTGCTATTTCTTTTTTAGCGGCATATTTTACTTCTACCTTTTTAAAATATTCTGATTTTTCAAGGGCCTTGATAAAATTAAATACGCCGGCCATCTCCCTGACCCTGCCCTTGCAATAAAGGACATCCCTGCCCTCGTAATCAAATCCTTCCAGGAATATGTCTTTAGACGCAAGGGCATAGCATTCCTTTAAAATACCAATGATGCGGCCGCCCCTTTCTTTCTGATATTTTAAAAGCTCTGTCTTTTTCATAAAACTGCTCAGCTGATTCACGTCTTTCTGCATCTTATCTGTTTCTTCGGAAAGCATCAGGACTTCCCTGGTTTTTTCCCGGGTTTTGAAAACAAAAAAACCTGCCATCATGCTGAGAGCGGCCAGCAGAAGAAAAAAAGTCACCAAAACCTGTTTCGCATTTTCCATATTCAACCTTTTATCTATATGTTCTTTGGGCAAAAGGTCTATCTCCAGGCTCATGCCAGGACTCATCAAATCCCCATTATGTTTATAAAAATCCGCGGGGATTGAAAAGGCTTTTTCTATCTCGGATTTCATATTTTCCGTATTAAGATTTGGGCCGTGCATGACAATTAACTCTTCTACATCCCTGTTACCTTTGTCTCTTTTATACGAAAGAAGCGTCCTATTGATTTCGCCCAGCCACCCCTCATGATAGCTCATGCCTCTGGAAAAAACAGGCTTTAGCCCGTCCACTATCATAATCTCTGAATGATCTATCCCTATATTCATAACCAGGCTTACCTTATCCTGTTTAATCATGCCTTTTGTTAAAAGATATAAATACAATAATTCTGTCTCCAGCCTTACACTGCTAGGCGCAGCGACTCTGGCCGCCAGCATCTCTTTTACATACTGCTTTTTTGCAACAACAAGCAATATAGAAGAAAATCCTTTTTTGTATGACCCCAGGTTCCTGAAACTTACTATTAATTCTTCTTTCGGATAAGGGAATTCTTTGATTGCCTCTAGCTCTGCCATGCCCTTAATTTCAGAAAAATCCACGGAGGGCAGTTCTATAAATCTCAAAGCCGTCTTATTTCTCGGGATAATAAGGATGTCTTCCGGCCTGTTCACTTATTCCTCTTTCCACCAATAAATTTTCCCTGACCTGCCCGCTACTGCTGTGATACGCTTTATGCTATTTTTATCCTCTGAAAAAGATGTTTCCGTCAGTATCCTGAAAAATTCTGATTTTATATTGAATAATAGCCTGTAATTTAAAGCATCTTCCGGCCGGGCTCCGAAATCCCCGAATACTCTGCTGAAATTATCTTCGGTAAATACCCCGTCATCATCTGTGCCGGCCTTATCGTCTTCTCCCAGCTTGAATTTAATAATCCTCGTTATCATCGGATCATCTCCAAGGACTACTTTTAATACAAATTCACCGGATGTATTTATATTAATCCTGGGATCTGCGCCTCTATAGATTGTTACATAATCTTTTATCTTTGAATACATATCAGCCGTCATGCCTTCTATCAAAAATAATTCCTCCGGGAACTCGAAACCCTTTTCCCCTTTCTTAGCCTTGTAATCCACCAGCCTCTGGCTCGCGTCATCATCCAGTCCAAGCCTTATCAAATGCCTTTTGCTCAGGCTGGAGCCATTCAGATTAAATCTTGCGCCTTCATCATAAGAAACATATAAAACACTGCCTCCCCCTAATTTGAATTCTTTTTCTTTATTCCAGTCTTCATTAAGGCTGTCGTAATTATTTTTATCTTCATTAAGATCAAGTATGGCTTTTGCGATACCGGCCTTCGCGAGATACAATGACCTTATGCCTATGGATTCCTGCCTTGCAAGTTTTATGTTAGACTCGGAATTGCGGGATACGGCTATGCTGAATAAAGATAAAATAATCAGCACCCACATCACAAATATCAATATACTGGCTTTTTTATTTTTCATGAGGAATAACTATTATCTTATGGTAAATCTCTTTGTCAGGCCCGAGTTTAAAATTAATCTTAACCAGCGATGGGATTTTTTCCTGGGACTTCTCCCATGCGCCTTTCCATTCAAGGCCTTCTAGCCCGTCTTTTGACTTATGCGCGTATTCAAAACTTATCGAATCTGCCGAAAATATAAATTCATCCATCGCCTGTTTTTCAAGAATCCTGCCGTCCGTAAAAACAGATTTTCTTTTCATGAGAACCTCGCGGCCTTTATTCCTGTCTTCCAGTATATAATAATTAACCGCGTAGATTTTACCTTTTTCTCCTGCAACCGGAAATGTAATACCCAGGGAAGTTCCGTTGAAGGGTATGCCGGAAAAAAAGAAGGAACTGCGCAGTTCCTTCTGGATCTTTAAAAGCGCTATTCTGATTTTTTGAAAATTCTTGGCTTCGGCATTCCTGTTCCATGCCTTTGTGCCTGCGCTGAAAACACCGTATATTGAAACAATCACTACTGAAAGTATTAAAGTTGCGATAATAAGCTCGATAAGAGTAAAGGCTTTGCGTGTCATATATAAGTTGAGACGGATAGATCTTCTTCTTTGTCTTTATTGCGCCAATAAACCTTAAGTTTGATTTCCCGGCAAAAATGGCCTTCCAAATAACCGGCGTCCAGCTCCCAGAAAAATCTGCCGTCAAAGCCGCTGAATCCCCCTCTCGCTGCCCCGTCTTTCACACCGCTATTATAAAGCTCCGCCATCTTTTCTTCAACTAAAAGTCCTGCCCTGAAATAATCCATGGACAGTTCCGCCGCTCTTATAGGCATTAAGAAAGAGTTCAAAATCAATAAAATTCCAAAAGACAATATGGAAACGCTTATTATTATCTCGAGCAGCAGGAAGCCTTTACTTCCGGGCATCTTCTGTCTCCCAGTTAGAGACATTATCATCCCCGCCTTCTTGCCCGTCAGGGCCGTAAGAATATAAGTCATAATCAATATTATGGTCCCCCGGCGATCTATAAGCGTAATTCCTGCCCCACGGATCAAGCGGCACCTTTTTAATATAAGGCCCTTTCCATTTTGCGCTGGAGCCTGGTTTTGACAATAAAGCGGCCAGCCCCTCTTCAGTCTCAGGATATTTTCCGTTATCCAGTTCATATAAATCAAGCGCTATGGAGATATTCGCGTTTATATCTGCCCTGGCCGCGGCTATCCTGGCTTCTTCTGAGCGGCCGGCAAGCCTTGGCGCGACCATTGAAACAAGAACGCCTATAATAACCACCACAAGCATCAATTCAATCAAAGTAAAACCTTTTCCATTTCTCATCTTTCCTCCGTTTTAATGCGAAATCAGCGATATCTGAAATACAGGCAAAAGCATCGCCACTACTATAAAGCCTATCACAAGGCCCATTATCAAAATAAAAGCCGGTTCCAAAAGGCTGGTTATTACTTTCACTCCCAGTTCCAGGGATTTTTCATAATTCCTGGCGACATTTAATAGCGCCTTATCCAGAAAACCGCCTTCCTCGCCTACCACTATCATGTTCCCAGCCAATAAAGGAAAAGATCTACTTTTCTTTACCGCATTGCTAAGGCTGGAGCCTGCCTTGATATCTTCATAGATCAATCCCGCATCTTCTTTTATTGCGCTATTTGTTATCACGCCGGAAACTATCTTCAGAGAATCCAGCATAGGGACTCCGTTTTTAAGGAGCATGGAAAAAGTCCTGGAGAACCTCGCCAGTTCCGCATCCTTTATAAGAGCCCCGAAAACAGGGATCCCCAATTTTATCCTGTCCAGTTTGATCTTTACGCCGGGATTCAAACTGCTTTTCCTGAATAAAACAATCGCGCTGCCTGTGAAAAAAATCATCCAAATCCAGTAATCCCTTGCGAAACCGCTTATGGCTATAAGCATCCTTGTAGGCAAGGGTAATTTCGCCTCCATCTCCACAAACATATTTACCAGCCTGGGCACGATAAACGTGACTAAAATAAATATTGTGCCTAGTCCTACTGCCGCCATCAGCATGGGATATGCCGATGCCGCTATGATCTTGGAGCGCATATCCTCATCCTTATCCAGTAAATCAGCTATATTCGACAAGGCCTCATCCAGCGAACCTGATTCCTCCCCTGAACGCGCAATATTTACATATAATTCTGAAAAAATTCCCGGATAATTTTTCAATGCCTCTGAAAATTTTTTCCCGTCTTTTATATGGCCTTTCAGCGCCTTGATTATTGTTTTTAAATTCTTATTTTCAGATTGGTTTTCTATCACGCTCAACGAATTATAAAGCGTAAGGCTTGCGTTTAAAAGTTCTGACAAATGCCTTGTAAAATTAGCCAGGCGCTTCGCGCTGATCCTGTAAATTTCCGCCTTCTCAGCATCTGCTGATCCCTCTTTGACTGATATGGGACAATACCCTTGCCGGGCTAGCTTGTTGATGACTGCCCTCTCTGAATCAGCCTCGATAATGCCTTCCAAAACCTCCAGCGGCCCGTTTTTTACCCTGTATAAAAACTTAGGCATACTAGTCCTCTTTTGTCACCCTGCTGACTTCGCTGATAGTCGTTATGCCTTTTTTTATCTTTTCCATGCCGTCCATCCTGAGAGTGCGCATACCTGATTCCAATGCCTTATTTTTTATTTGTCCTGACGGCAGGCGTCTTAAAATCATTTCCCGGATCTCGTCTTTCATGATTAAAAATTCATATATCGCTGTCCTGCCTTTATATCCTGTAAATTTGCAGGGTTCGCAGCCTTTGCCTCTGCAATCAATACAGACAACCCTGACGAGCCTTTGCGCGATAAAGCATTCCACTGAACTCGCTATAAGATACGGCTCAATTCCTATATCCAAAAGCCTGGCTATGCCGCCCGCGGCATCATTTGTGTGAAGGGTGCTGAAAACCAGATGGCCTGTCAAAGCTACTCTTATGGTTATTTCAGCTGTCTCAAAATCCCTGACCTCCCCCAGCATCATAATATCAGGGTCATGCCTCAACATAGACCTTAAACCTGCGGCAAAATCAAACCCTATCTTTGGATGAACCTGCATCTGAGTGATGCCTTTTAACTGGTACTCTACGGGATCTTCTATGGTTATAATCTTTCTATCCTTATCGTTTATCTTGGATAAACATGCGTAGAGCGTTGTGGTCTTGCCGCTGCCCGTAGGGCCTGTAACAAAGATTATCCCGTGCGGTTTCTTTATAAGTTTCTCCAGTTCACAAAGATCGCAAGCTGCCAGTCCCAGGTTCTCCAGGCTGTGAAGCATGGAGCTGATAAGGATCCTGATATCCACGCTCTCCCCGAATTGCGTAGGCAATATAGACACCCTCAGATCCAGCTCTTGCCCGCTGACTTTAATTTTTATCCTGCCGTCCTGTGGAAGGCGGCGCTCCGCGATATCCAGATTAGCCATGATTTTTATCCTGGAAACTATGGCTGATTTAAAATACGCTATGTTCCTGGGTATGGGCACATCATATAAAATGCCGTCCATCCGATATCTGATTCTGACATCATCCTCATACGGCTCTATGTGCACATCCGTGGCATTATCGTTTACAGCCTGGCTGAGCATTTGATTTACAAACTTCACTATAGAAGCATCCTGGGCTAAATCATCTATATCTTCCATCCCTGTCCCTTGAGCCTCGAGCCCGGAACCTTGAGCCATGATCTCTTCTATGGTCTCAGCTCCCAGGCCATAATATTCTTTAATAGCCTCTGATATATCGGCAAGGCTTGCCTGCGCAGGCTCTATCTTAAATCCCAGAAATAAACTGATTTCATCCAAAATATTTAGATTCAAAGGGTCTTCTATGGCAAGCGTGAGAATATCTTTTTCAAATCTTATAGGCATGACCTTATAATGGCATGCGAATTTTGCAGGGATTTTCTTGAGAATATCCGGGTTTATTTTGAGATTTTTCAGTCTAATAGAAAGCGTAGATCCTGAGGCAGGCATTAATGCAGTATAATTCCATATAAATCGCTAAATCAATTCAAAAAAGGTCAGATTATAATGCCTAGAACTTTTTTACGCAGAGAGTGGCGTTGTGGCCGCCGAAGCCGAGGGAATTGGATAAGCAGGCATTGACCTTTGCCTGGCGCGCTTTATTGGGCACGTAGTCCAGGTCGCAGTCAGGGTCAGGTGTTTCGTAGTTTATTGTGGGTGGAATGATGCTTTTTTCCATGGCGAGGCAGCAGATGATAAACTCTATTGCCCCTGCTGCGCCCAGCTGATGGCCCAGCATTGACTTTGTGGAAGAAACGGGTATTTTTTTAGCAGAGCTCCCGAAGGCCTTCTTTATAGCAAGAGTCTCTATCTTATCATTAAGCGAAGTGGATGTGCCATGCGCATTTATATAGGAGATGTCTTCGGGTTTCAGATTTCCGTCTTTCAGCGCATTCACCATGCATCTCGTGGCCCCTTCTCCTTCCGGATCAGGCGCTGTCATATGATATGCGTCTCCTGTCATGCCATAGCCGACTATCTCCCCGTATATTTTGGCATTTCTTTTTTTGGCGTGTTCCAGTTCTTCTAAAATAGCAATGCCGCAGCCTTCTGACATTACAAAACCGTCTCTATCCTTATCAAAAGGCCTTGATGCCTTCTGGGGCTCGTCATTCCTGGTGGAAAGGGCTTTTAATGCGCAGAACCCTCCGATACCAAGAGCGGAAATGCAGCTTTCAGTGCCGCCTGCTATCATGATATCTGCGTCCCCGTACTGGATAATCCTCATTGCCTCGCCCATGGCATGCGAACCTGATGCGCAGGCGGTCGTGGTGCAGAGATTCGGGCCTTTAACACCCGTCATAATAGAAATATGGCCTGAAGCCATATTTACAATAAGCATGGGTATAAGAAAAGGCGTTACGCGGGACGGGCCCTTTTCAAGTATCACTTTATGTTCTTCCTCTATTATCCTGAGGCTTCCTATGCCTGAACCGACAAGTACGCCTATTCTATACGGATCTTCCCTGGACATATCAATGCCGGAATCTTCCATTGCATTTTTGGCAGCTGTCACGCCAAACTGCACGAATCTCTCCATCCTCCTGAGCTCTTTAGTGGAAATAGAAGGATGAGGCGCGAATTCCTTTACCTCTCCTGCGATGCGGGAATCGTATTGGGTGGCGTCAAAATGAGTCAAAGGGCCTATGCCGCTCTTGCCTTTTACAAGGTTATCCCAAAAGATATCCTTGACGCATCCTATAGGAGAAACTATCCCAAGCCCCGTAACGACAACTCTTCGTTTCATAAATAGTCCTTAAAAATAAGGGGGTCAGAAGAGACTTAAAAATTAATTTAATCGCTCTCCTAACCCCGTTATGTTCAAAATATTACTTTTTGGTGCCTTTTTCTTCTATGTACTTAACAGCATCGCCAACAGTAGTGATCTTCTCGGCGTCTTCATCCGGGATCTCTATGCCGAATTCCTCTTCCAGAGCCATTACAAGCTCTACTGTATCAAGAGAATCCGCTCCCAGATCGTCTATGAAAGACGCCTCAGGAGTCACTTCTTCTGCCTTCACTCCGAGCTGTTCTGCTATTATTGATTTCACTTTTTCAGCAACTGCCATATGATAATCCTCCTTGTTATTTGCTTTTTTTTAACTACATTACCATTCCGCCGTCTACCTGCATCACCTGGCCTGTTATATATGAAGAGCTTTCGCTCGAAAGAAATAGCGCTAAATCAGCCACATCCTTTGCTTCGCCGAACCTCCCGAGAGGTATAACAGAAAGCATTTTTTTCTGGACCTCTTCAGGCAATCTGGCTGTCATGTCTGTTTTTATAAAACCGGGGGCTATTGCGTTTACGCAGATATTGCGCGAAGCCAATTCTTTTGCCACGCTTTTTGTAAGGCCTATTATGCCTGCCTTTGAGGCCGCGTAATTCGCCTGGCCCGCATTCCCCATTATTCCAATGATCGAGGCAAGATTAACTATCTTGCCAAAACGCTGCTTAAGCATAACCTTTGAGACAAGCTTGGTGCATACAAAAGTGCCTTTAAGGTTTACAGCTATTACCTTATCCCACTCATCTTCCGACATCCTTAAAAGCAGATTGTCTTTTGTTATGCCTGCGTTGTTAATAAGTATATCTACTTTATTAAATTTGTCAAGAATTTTATCCACCATTGCCTGAACCTGGCTTGAATCAGTGACATCTGCCTTGAAGGCAAGGCTCTCGCGTCCTAAATCCCGGATTTCCTGAGCTGTTTTTTCAGCCTCTTCCAGATTCACGTCGCATATGGCTATATCGGAGCCGTTTCTGGCAAAAAGCATTGCTATTTCCTTGCCGATGCCCCTGGCGCCTCCTGTTATAAGGCTGACTCTGCCTTCCAAAGCTGATTCACACATATATTCCTCCTATTGAAGTTTCTTGATATCCTCTGAAGTTTCTATGTTCTGCACTGCCAATTCAGGGTTTATCCTGCGCAGTAATCCTTTAAGCACCTTTCCCGGCCCTATCTCAAAAAATGTACCGCAGCCTTCCCTGCTGATTTTTATAACAGATTCTTCCCATCTTACAGTGCTGTATAACTGCTGTACGAGGTTTTCCTTTATTTCTTCAGGCGTCTTTTCATAATCAGCTGTTACGTTGCTGACAATAGCGATCTTTGGGGCTGAAACCTTTGTCTTATCGAGCTCTTTTCTAAATTCCTCCGCGGCCTCTTTCATGAACGAAGAATGAAAAGGCCCGCTTACATTTAATAGAATCGCCTTTTTTGCGCCCTTTGTTTCAGCCAGGGCCATGGCATTTTGGACAGATTCAATTTTACCCGATATGACTATCTGACCGGGAGAATTTAAATTAGCTATTTCTGCTTTTGTTTCTTTGCAAACCTCTCTTAAAACCTCTGCGGATAGCCCTATTATAGATGCCATGGTGCCTGGATTATTCTTGGCTGCCTGCTCCATGAGCTCGCCTCTTCGTCTCACCAGCCTCACCGCATCTAAAAATTCCAGCGAGCCGGCCGCGACCAATGCGCTGTACTCCCCAAGGCTCAATCCTGCGCAGCATCCCGGAGCCTGGGGCCCGGGGCCTATAGCCTGCAATGCCGCTATACTTGTTACAAGAATCGCCACCTGGCTATTGGCAGTCTGCGTCAACTCCTCTATCGGGCCTTCAAAACATAATTTCTTTAAATTCAAACCCGGCAGGATTTTCTCCGCCTGGTCAAAGATATTTTTCGCTTCAGGGTTGTTATCGTATAAATCTTTTCCCATGCCCGCATATTGCGACCCCTGGCCCGGAAAAATATAACAAATTTTATTTACCATTTGATTACCACTGCCCCATAGGTAAGCCCTGAACCGAACGCAACAAGGCAGACATTGTCGCCTTTTTTAATCCTTCCGTCTTTATTCGCCTCTGCCAGCGCAACCGCGGTTGAAGCTGATGACATATTGCCGTATTTCTCTATATTAAGGAAAATCTTTTCTTCCGGAAGCCCCAGCTTTTTCGCGACCGCCAATAATATCCTTATATTTGCCTGATGAGGTATCAATAGGTTTATATCGCTGCATAGAAGCCCTGCCTTTGTAATTGCCTTATTGGCAGCGTCAGCCATTACCTTTACGGCAAGCTTGAACACTTCATTGCCTTCCATTTTCAAAAAATGCAGTTTATTTTTAACTGTGTCTTCTGTCGCGGGAATCCTGGACCCCCCTGCCGGAAGCCTTAAAAGATTGCTGCCTGAACCGTCGCAGCCTATAAAATAAGAAGCAATCTGCCTGTCTTTACTTTTGCCTACGATACACGCGCCGGATCCGTCTCCGAACAATACGCACGTGGAGCGGTCTGTCCAATCCACAAGGCTTGTCATTTTTTCCGCTCCTATTACCAGTATATTTTTATAAAGCCCTGAATCTACGAATTGCTTGGCAATGGTTATCCCGAATACAAAGCCGGAACATGCGGCATTTATATCAAACGCGGCTGCGTTTATGGCTCCTATCTTATCCTGTATAATACACGAGGTTGAGGGAAAAGCCATGTCTCCTGTTACCGTAGCCACGATAATCAAATCTATGTCCTCAGGTTTCAGCCTTGCGTCTTTAATCGCCAGCTTGGCAGCCTCTACCCCAAGATCGCTCGCTGCAGATTCCTTAGGGGCAATCCTTCTTTCCTTGATTCCGGTCCTTGTCATTATCCATTCATCAGAAGTATCGACCAGTTTTTCAAGATCCTTATTTGTCATTTTCCTGGATGGCAGGTAACAACCCAATCCAAGTATGCCGGCCTGTTCCATTATTGTTCCTTCCTTGCAGTAATAGATTCCATGATGTGTTGATTTACGTTCTTGACTACCTCTTCCCCCGCGACCCTTATGGCATTTTTTATTGCCTTGGAGTTTGATGAGCCGTGCCCTATTATACATACGCCGTCTATGCCCAAAAGCGGGGCCCCGCCGTATTCAGTGTAATCCAATTTTTTCTTCATTGACGCGAAAGCGTTTTTAGCCAGCACAGCCCCTACTGCGGACAAAAGGCTTCTCTTTAATTCCTTTTTAAGCATTTCTCCGAATGCGTAAGCAACTGCTTCCGTAACCTTTAGCGCCACATTACCCACTAATCCGTCACAGACAATTATATCGCAGTCTCCTATAAAAAAATCCCTGCCTTCTACATTGCCTATAAAATTAAGCCCTGAAGACTCAAGAAGGCCGTAAGCCTCTTTTAAAAAACCGGTTCCTTTTGATTCTTCTTCGCCTACATTTAAAAGCCCTACCCTTGGAGATTTTTTATTTAGAATATACTCTGAATAGGCGCTGGCCATAATCCCGTATTGCAAAAGATGCGATGACTTGGCGTCTATATTTGCGCCCGCGTCTATCATCACCATGGGGCCTTTAAGCGTGGGCATGACAATACCTATGCCTGCCCTTTCTATTCCCTTAAGAAGCCTGCATTTAAGGGTAGCGGCGCACACCATTGCTCCGGTATTGCCTGCGCTGACTATGGCATCCGCCTTTTTTTCTTTCGCGAGATTCCCGAGCACCACTATCGAGGCGTCTTTTTTCCTTCTGACGCTCAAAACAGGCTGCTCGTGCATGCCTATGACTTCAGAGGCATGGTGCACTGATATATTCGAAGGGACAGGCTTGTGTTTTTCGAGTTCTTTCTTTATAAGGTCCTCGTTCCCGACCAATATAATCTCGTAATCAAATTCGCGGGCCGCTAATACAGCTCCTTCCACATCTGCAAACGGAGCATTATCAGAACCCATCGCGTCTAAGGCTATCCTAATCATTTATATAATCCTCAGGGTTGCGGGAGCCCGGCTCCCATAGGCCCTATTTTTTTTCTCTTTTCTTTTTCTCTTTAATCTGTATTACCTGCCTGCCTTTATAGTACCCGCATACGCTGCACACGCGGTGCGGCAGCTTGGGCGCTTTGCAGTTCGGGCACACAGCGATGCTCTGCACGTGAATTTTTTGAGAACCGCGCCTTTTTCCCTGCCTTGAACTTGAATGTCTTCGTTTTGGTAAAGCCATTTAACCCCTCCTCTATTTACAATCACATTCCCCTACGTTAAGATTTTGCCCGCAATTAGGGCAAAGCCCTTTACAGTCTTCCTTACATACAATCTTCATCGGATAATCCACTATTATCTCCTGCCTTATCTCATCGTCCAGCTCCACTACTTCGGCTGGCTTTACCTCCCGGATCAGGTTGAACTTCTTTTTAAAAATCCCCTCGAATTTACTGAGGCATTTGCTGCATGTGTATTCCACGGGAGACTCCAGCAGGATATCCGCGAACATCTCAGCCCCGGTTTTCAAGACATTCGCCTTCACATCCACAGGCTGGATAAAACTTATGCCTTCTGTATCTATTGAAATCGCCCCAGGCTGGATCTTTTCGGTTAATTCAATCCCGCCTTCCGGTATCTTGTCTACGTATATCTTCATATTATAAATTCAACAAAGCCGATTTTCTAATTGCTTGCAATGCGATAAGTATCGCGGGCAATCATTAATTCCTCGTCAGTAGGGATTACCAGCGTTTTTACGCCTTTTTTAATAACTCCCTTGCATATCTCCCTGATAAGGCCCGGGTGATTTTCGCCTATGCCGCCCGTAAAAATCACTGCGTCGCATCCTGACATCACGCCTGTATAAGAACCTATATATTTTTTTATCCTGTAAATAAAAATATCCAGCGCCAATTTTACTTTTTTATTGCCTGCCTTTTCTTTCATAAGCTCGCGCATATCATTGCTTAACCCGGAAACCCCCAAAAGCCCGCTTTTTTTATTGAGCATCTCCATGACCGCATTCGCGTCTATATTTTCCTTCTCCATTATGTAGGGTATAATTGCCGGATCCAGGTCGCCTGAACGAGTGCCCATTACAAGCCCTTCCAGCGGGGTAAAACCCATGCTTGTATCAATTGCCTTGCCCTTATTTACAGCGGTTATGCTGCAGCCGTTTCCAAGATGGCATGTAATAAGTTTTAGTTTATTCAAAGGCCTTTTCAGCAGGCTGGCCGCCTGACCAGACATATACCTGTGGCTGGTGCCGTGGAAACCGTATTTGCGAATTTTATATTTTTCATAAAACTTATATGGGATTGCATACATGTACGCGCATTCAGGCATATCATAATAAAATGCTGTATCAAATACTGCCACGTGAGGTATGTTTGAAAGTATTTTTCTTGATTCATTTATCGTTAATAAGCTTGGCGGATTATGCAGCGGCGCCAGTTCAGTAAAATCCTCTATTGCCTTTATGACATCATTATCTATTAAAACAGATCTGCTGAACCTGTCTCCGCCATGGACAACCCTGTGCCCCACAGCTTCTATTTTAGCCCCTATTTTATTTAATATAAAACTGATTGCCTCTTTATGGCCGGGGATCCTTCCTCCTATCTTTTCCACAAGGCCTTTATCCAAAAGCTTTTCTGACCGCTCCTCTGCATCAAAAAGCTTGTATTTTATCGAAGAGCTTCCGCTATTTAAAACAAGGATTAACATCTTTATGGTTTTTAAATCAGCAGCCCGCCCTGGGCCCTGACAGCTGTTATTGCTACCGCGTCTATAATATCCTGCGTGTCGCAGCCGCGCGATAAATCGCTGGCTGGTTTTTTAAGGCCCTGCAAAAGCGGGCCTATGGCGCGCGCCCTTGCCAGGCGCTGCGTCAATTTATAAGAGATATTACCGGCATCCAGATTCGGGAATATAAAGACATTCGCCCTGCCTTTAATTTTGGAAGCAGGGTCTTTTCTCTGCGCGACTTCAGGCACTACCGCGCAATCAACCTGTATCTCCCCGTCTATCAATAAATCCGGCTCTCTCTGCATGACAATCTTTACAGCTTCCTGCACCTTTTCTATGCTTTTACCGGAGCCGCCGCTGCCTTTGGTTGAATAGCTCAGCATCGCAATTTTCGGCTTATCTTCAAGCAGTATCTTTGCCATGCGTCCGCTTGATATTGCAATATCCGCCAACTGCTCAGCAGTCGGATCAGGCACTATGCCTGCGTCGGCATAAATAAATACGCCGTTAGACCCCAGTGTCTTGTCGCCCAATATTAAAAGCGTTGAACTTGAAACTGTTTTTATATTATCTGCAGGGCCTATGCAGTATATAGCTGCCTTTGCCACATCACGCGTAGTGGTGGCTGCCCCGGACACAGACCCGTCCGCGTCTCCGGCGCTGACCATGAGGTTGGCGTAAAAAACAGGATTTTTTGTTATTATCTTTAAAGCGTCTTCCGGGCTTACCTTTTTATTCTTGCGTTTTTCGCAATATATGGCCGCATATTTATCCAGGTCTTTTGATTTTTTATTGTCTATTATTTCAAGGCCCTTTAAATCTATGCCGTATTTTTTAGCGGCTTCGCCGGCTTCCTCAGGATCGCCTATTAAAACAGGCACGCAAATGCCTGATTTTAAAATGCTCTCTATAGCCCTCAGGACCCTTTCATCAGATGCCTCTGATAATAGAATCTTTTTCTTTGATTTTCCGGCCCGCTCATATATCTTTTCCAAAAATTCCACAACCCAGCTCCCCTGTCCTCTGCTTTAATTTTGCTTTAATCGCTTTTTCAACAAAACCAGGCACAAAACCTTTTAAATTTGCCCCAAGACTGGCTGCCTCTTTAATCAACTTTGATGAAAGGTAAGAATAAGACTCCGAGGGCATCATAAAAATTGTCTCAACGTCCTTGGATAGCTTTCTGTTGGTAAGCGCCATCTGAAACTCATATTCAAAATCTGAAATCATCCTGAGGCCCCTGATAACAATTCTTAATTTTCTTCTTTTCACATAATCTACTACAAGGCCCTTGAAATCATCCACTTCCACTCCTTTAATGCCTTTTGTAGCTTTTTTTAAGAGCTCTGCTCTTTCAGCTACGCTGAAAAGAGGTTTTTTTTCGCTAGTGTGAGCAACTGCCACAATAACCTTATCAAATACCTTAAGAGCCCTCTTGATTATATCAAGATGGCCATATGTGATAGGATCAAAACTGCCGGGATATATGGCTGTATTTTTCATTTTCTGAAAAACTCCAATAAAGTATCGCCGTATTTAGAAGACCTGATTTTTTTGAAAATACCGGATTCCTCAGGAAGGCCCTCTTTTTTAAACACCTCTGCTATAACCAAAGCATTGGGCGTTAGTATATCACAACCGGATAACTCTATCAAGGTATTTTTAGCCAGGCCCGTATAGTAAGGCGGGTCAAGAAACACGATATCAAAACAGCTTCCTGCCCTTTGAAGTGTCTTTATGCCATCTATGCAATCCTTAATATATATATTATATGAACTCCCGGGTATCCCCAGCTTGGCAAGATTGGCTTTCAAAATAGAGGCGCATTTGCGGTTATTATCAATAAAAACGACCTTTTTTGCCCCGCGCGACAACGCCTCTATGCCAATAGCCCCGCTCCCGGAATAAAGGTCCAGAAAGCTAGCCCCTTCTATGCGGTTCTTCAGTATCTCAAACAAAGACTCCCTGACCTTGTCAGAAGTAGGCCTTATTCCGCCCGGCATCTCTATAATCCTGCCTTTATATCCGCCTGCTATTATTTTCATATTACCCCACGCTAGCCAATGCCAGGTCTTCTCTGCTGAATTTCTTCAAAAGGCTTTCGCGAATCAGCCTGTTTTCAGGAGACCGCAAAAATCTGTCTTTCTGAACCAGATCAAACGCTTCTTTTTTAGCGACTTCCAATATTTCCCTGTCCCTCACTATATTTGCGATCTTTAATTCCGGAAGGCCGTGCTGCCTTGTGCCGAAAAATTCTCCGGGCCCTCTGATTTCAAGGTCCTCTTCCGCTATCCTGAATCCATCCTGGGTCTTAAGCATTGCGCTTATCCTTTGCTTTGCATCATCGGTCTTGGGCTTGCTGACTAAAATACAATAAGACATATGCTTGCCCCTGCCGATCCTGCCTCTCAGCTGATGCAGCTGGCTGAGCCCGAACCTCTCGGCGTGTTCTATGATCATCACCGATGCATTGCTGATATCCACGCCCACTTCTATGACTATAGTTGAAACCAGCATGTTTATTTTTTGGTCTTTAAAATCATGCATCACGGCTTCTTTTTCTTTTGATTTCATCCTTCCGTGCAAAAGCCCTATCTTTAAATCAGGAAACAGGCCCGCGAGCTCTTTATGCATTTTTATGGCTGCCCTTAAATCTGATTTTTCCGATTCATCTATTATCGGATAGACTACGTAGGCCTGCCTTCCTATCTTTATTTCTTCTTCCGCTATCCTGTATGCCTTTTCCCTGTTTTTTTCTTCAAAGAAAAATGTCTTTACCCCGCCTCTTCCGGGCGGCAATTCGTCTATTACTGAAACATCCATATCTCCGTACACAGTCAGCGCCAGGGTCCTTGGTATAGGGGTAGCTGTCATTATTAGCATGTCAGGATTTTGCGCTTTGGATTTTAACATCGCCCTCTGCATCACCCCGAATTTATGCTGTTCGTCTACTACCGCAAGGCCTAATTTTTTAAAATTAACTCCTTCCTGGATAAGCGCGTGCGTGCCTATAACAATATCAACCTCGCCTATTTCTATCATATGCCGCCGCCGCCTGCGCTCCTCTTCTTTTAAATCTCCTGACAGAATCATTACTTTCACGCCAAGATTTTCTACCAGTTCCTTTATGTTTCTATAATGCTGCTCCGCGAGTATTTCCGTAGGCACCATAAGGCCGCCCTGATAGCCGTTCTGAACAGTCAACATAAGCGCGTATAAAGCCACTATTGTTTTACCGCTGCCTACATCTCCCTGGAGAAGCCTGTTCATCGGTTCCAGGCTTTTCATGTCGTCTTCTATCTCTTTTATCACCTTTGACTGGCTTTTTGTAAATTCGAAAGGCAGGTTGGCTTTAAACCTGCCCATCAAATCCCCTTCCATTTTATGGCCGTAGCCTGTCAGGTCAATTTTTATACTAGCCCTTTTTAACGCAATCCCTGTCTGTAATATTAAAAATTCATCAAATATAATCCTCTTTCTGGCTTTTTTCAGGACCAGATCGCTGACAGGAAAATGAATATTCCTCACAGCCTCTTTCAGGATCATCAGATCATTTCTTTTGCGTATCTCAAAAGGCAGTATCTCGCTTATCCCGTCTGCGTAATTATCCACTGTAAATTTTATAATATTTCTGAACCACCGTTGATTCAGGCTCTCGGTAAGCGGATATATGGGGACAATCCTTCCTATATGGACAAAATCCTCTTGGGTGCCGGTCAGGACTTCGTATTCAGGATTGTTCATCTGAAGATAATTATATCTTTCCGCCTTTCCGTATAGAATCAGCTCCTGGCCTATTTTAAATTTGTCTTTCATGTACGGCTTATTAAACCAGGTCGCGTGAATCACTCCCGTAGAATCCCCCACAGCTACCTGAAATATATTCATGCCTTTCTTTGACATGTGGTCCCCGAAAGTAATGACCTTTGCTTTTATTGTTTCAAAATTACCCGATCTTATCTCTCTTATTTTTTTTATCCTGCTTCTGTCCTCGTACCTTCTGGGAAAACAACAAAGAAGGTCATGGATAGTCTCTATGCCCAGCTTGTTCAATGTGCTCAGCCTGGAAGGCCCTACACCCTTAATAAACCTTGCGGAAATATTCAGATCTTTCATGCGCCCTTTAAATTATCTGTCCATTCCGGTATGCGCTTGCGCTTTATAGTGCTCATAACCTGCCTGAATCCGTTTTTAAGCCCTGCTTTTTCAGCCTCTTTTATTGCCTCCATATATTCCCTGGCTGTAATCCCGCGGTCTATTTCCGGGAATCTATTTGCCAAATGGCAGGGATAATACTGCGCCATTATATTCACATAAGCCTGAGGCGATAATTCAGACGCTATAAATTCAAATATCTTCCGGCTGCCCGCTAAATTCTCAGGCAATACAAGATGTCTTATTAAAATCCCTTTTCCGGCAATGCCTTTTTCTATCTTTAAATCGCCTGCCTGTCTATGCATCTCTTTTACCGCAGCTTTATTAATCTCGAAATAATCAGAAGCGTTTGAATACTTTTTAGCAGGCTCATCTTCGGAATACTTCATATCAGGCATATAAATATCGATTACCCCGTCCAGAATCTCCAAAGCTTCTATTGATTCATATCCCCCCGAGTTATAAACCAGCGGCACTTTTAAACCCTTCTCTTTTGCTATAAACACTGCTTCTAAAATCTGAGGCATATAATGCGTGGGCGTTACAAAATTTATATTGTGGCAGCCTTCATCCTGCAGTTTCAGCATCATGCCGGCTAACTCTTCTGCGCTCGCTTCTTTCCCCCGGCCGATCTGGCTTATGGGATGATTCTGGCAAAATACGCACCTGAGACTGCAATGCGTAAAAAATATTGTGCCGGAGCCGTTCCTGCCGGATATAGGCGGCTCTTCTCCGAAATGGGCGTGAAAACTTGAAATCATCGACAATAAGCCGGCATTACAAAACCCTGCCTGGCCCTTAAGCCTGTTTACCCCGCATTTTCTGGGGCAAATACGGCATTTTTCCATCAATTTATAAGCTTCTTTAACCCTATTATTCATATAAGTTGCAATACTTTCAATAGTAAGTAATGCTCATTGCCTTTGTCGGCCCTGGCAGGCTTTCGAAAAGATGCTCGTCCGCCCCGGCGTGGCGGACTTCGCTCCGCGCCGATTTTCGCTCGCCCTGTCCAGACAGGCCTGAGGCACATCAGAAACGTTTCGGCATCACTGGACATTAAATATAAGTGCGCAAGGGATTGCGGGCGAGGTTTTTATACTGTCAAGGCTGCCTTCAGTATAAAAAACGAGCCGCAAACCGTAGCGCACGGCGAAACCAGTTTCAGTGCCGAACGGCCTGTCTGGACAGGGCACCTTGCCCGCTCAAATCGCCGAAGCTTTTCTCAAAACCTGCCAGGGCCGGCTATTGCAACATCTGTTATCTATCTATTCAAATAATACAATTATTCCTATCATTTTCCTTGCATATTATATCATACTATGCTATTATTTTAACCTCAATAACTTAAAAAAATAAAAGGAGTTTTACATGTCGAAATTTTGCGAAATATGCGGAAAAGGGCCTGTTGCGGGAAGGACTATTGCGCGAAGAGGTCTGGCCAAAGCAAAAGGCGGGGTAGGCTTAAAAATAACGGGCGTTAACCGAAGAAGGTTTATGCCGAATCTGCAGGTTGCGAAGATTATAGAAAAAGGCACTGTAAAAAGAATAAAGATATGCACCGGCTGTCTCAGGGCCGGAAAAGTCAAGAAGGCTTGATATCCTCTATTTTCAGCTGGATAGTATTTATTCCCTGCCAATTATTAATTGAAACAGTATAAGCCATATCAAAACTGCCGCAATCTTTGAGCGCAAGTTCTATGTCGCCATCCTTGGCCATGCCAAAGCCTATTGCATCAAACTTTTTTTTGCCGTCTGTGACCTGAAATTTTAAATGCTCTCCCTTCAGCACCCTGACCGGCTGGGCTAACCTGAGATTTCTGGAACAAAATACAGGCTCCGGATTCCCCTCTCCGAAAGGCTCAAGCGCCTCTATGTCTTCTATAGTCTTGCGGTCAAGGGCGTCAAGCCCTGTTTCCATGTCAATAGAAAGCGACTGCGTCAGGTCTTCTGTTTTCATTGTGTCTTTGGCCAATTCGTTTATCAATTTTATAAATCCCGGCAGATTTTCTTCCAGGATAGTCAGGCCGCAAGCGTATTGATGGCCTCCGTATTCTTTCAAAAATCCTTCGCAGCTGGCAAGCGCTTCAAATAAATGAAAATTTTCAATAGACCTGCCCGAGCCCCTTCCAACCCCGTCTTTGGTTGAGATAAGGATCGCGGGGCGGTTGAATCTATCCGATATCCTGGAAGCGACAATCCCCATCACCCCTGCGTGCCAGTCTTCATTATGAAGCACTATAACCCTGTGGTCTTTAAAATTTATATCCTTTTCCATTTTAGATAAGGCTTCTTTTAATGTATTTTTTTCTATTTTTTGCCTTTCCTGGTTAGCCTCATTTAATTTTTTTGCAAGTTCCCTGGCCCTGGTATCGTCTTCCGTCAATAAAAGCTCTACCGCGATCCCGGCATACCCAAGCCTTCCGGCAGCATTTATCCTCGGCCCTAAAATAAACCCTATTTCAAAAGCGCCGATTTTATCTTTTTTTATGCCGCTCACCTCAATAAGCGCTTTTACCCCTTTATTAGAACCACCATTTTTAAGCAATTTCAAACCCTCTTTGACAAGGATCCTGTTTTCTCCCAATATGGGCGCCATGTCTGAAACAGTGCCGAGCGCTACCAGGTCCAGATGCTTCCAGAAATTCCTGCTATTAAGCTCTGCGCCGAGTGCCTGGCATAATTTAAACGCTATGCTTACCCCTGAAAGAAATTTATCAGGATAAGCGCATCCTTTTTGATGAGGGTTTATTACCGCATGCGCATCGGGTAATATCCTGGGAGGTTCATGGTGGTCTGTAACCACAACGTCTATGCCATGTTTATTCAAGGCTTCCACCTCTTCATGGCTTGAAATCCCGCAATCAACTGTTATAACCAGGCTTGCTTTTATTTTTACAGCCTCTTCCACCCCGTTTGAACCCAATCCATAACCTTCGGTAAGCCTGTCAGGTATAAAATAAACAGGCTCCGCCCCGAATTCCTTCAAACCAAAAAATAAAAGCGCGGTGGCTGTCACCCCGTCCACATCATAGTCTCCATGTATAAGTATCTTTTCTTTTTTAGCCAGGGCTCTTTTTATGCGCGAAACCGCCTCAGACATGCCTTTCATTAAAAACGGATTGTAAAGTTCCGACACATCGCTTTTAAGAAATGACTTTATTTTGTCAATGTCTGCCATGCCGCGATTTATGAGGAGCTGGGCTATTACAGGAGAGATCGAAAGGCTGCCGCTTAAATATTTCTGCAGATTTGCATCAGAAGGAGAGATTCTCCATTTTTTCATGATTTAGATTCGAAAGGCTCTACGTGCACAATCACATCCGTGATTCCCGGTATCTTTTCTTTTAGGATATCGCTTATCCTGTGGCTGAGGGCGTGCGCATCATCAACGTGCATCTTTGTATTGACTGTCACGTGAAGGTCCACATGCACATCGTCTTCCCTGCCTCTCGTCCTTATCTTATGCGCGGACTTTACCCCGGATATGCTGTTTACCACCCTGGCTATCCTGGCTTTTTCAATAGCTTCTCTGTCGCATAATACATCGGAGCTTTTCTTTAATATTTCAAATCCTGCCTTGGCAATCAATACGCCTATAATAAGCGCAACCAGCGTATCAAGCATGGGAAAACCTAATTTTGTGGATATAAGCGTTACAATAACCGCGCCTGAGACAAACATGTCGCTTTTTGTATGTATCGAGTCGCAGACCAATATATCGCTGGACAACTCTATGCCTTTTTTGCGCTCATATGTCATAACCACCGCATTTATCAGAAAACCTATAATTATTAAGCCGAAACTGAAAATATTTACATCCGGAACCACGGGATGGGATAGCCTCAAAAATGAATCTTTTATAATATCAAAACTTGCCAGGAACAGCATGACAGCTATTCCCAGCGTGGCAATAGTCTCATATTTTTTATGGCCGTACGGATGGTCTTTATCAACCGGCTTGGAAGCGGCCCATATGCCCACAAGGCCTATGATATTAGAAGCGCCGTCTGCAAAAGAATGCACCCCGTCCGCAGTCATTGCGGCAGATTTTGTGATGAGCCCGTATATGAGCTTAGAGAAAGCCACGAGCCAGTTAAAAAAAAGGATGACTATCAGTATTCGTTTGATTTCTTTAAATTTATCCATACGCCAACATTATTATTTCGTCTGTCTCGAATGCCAGGATATGAGCAAAGGAGACGCAATAAATACTGTTGAATAAACTCCTGATATCATGCCGGCCAGAAGCACAAAAGAAAACGGCCTTAAAACCTCTCCTCCGAAAAGAAAAATAGACACAACCGCTAATAATGTCATAAAAGTGGTAATCACTGTGCGAGAGAGAGTCTGATTGACGCTCATGTTCACAATCTCTTTCATGGACGCCTTGCGGTAGAGTTTTAAATTTTCCCTGATCCTGTCATATATTACAATTGTGTCGTTTACGGAATAACCGGCTATTGTCAAAAGCGCTGCTATGATGTTTAAATCCATTTCTCCGCCTGCCATGGCCAATGCGCCCATTCCTATAAAAACGTCATGGAACAGCGCTAGTACGCCCGCGGCCGCAAATGCCATATTTTTAAACCTTATGCCCACGTAGATCAATATACCGGCTAAACTCCATATGAGCGCCAGAAGCGCGTTTTTCTTCAAAAGTTTCCCTACTGAAGGCCCTACCTTTTCAACGCGGAGAAGCTCATAAGGATTATCCTGAAAACCTGTTTTAAGCGCATCGCCTATTTTATCCGCCTCATCCAGGGATGTCTTGATCAGCACCTGGTTTTTATTCACGAACTGCTGTATTGTCGCGTCTTTGACTCCAATGCCGTCAATAATCTTTCTTACATCTTCCGTGCTGACATGCTTTGAAAAAGAATATTCCTGTATCTGGCCGCCTGTAAAGTCAATGCCGTACATCTTTTCACCGCGCATGATAAACGTCCCAAGTCCTGCCAGAAGCACGATTATTGAAAGCGTATAAGCAATCCAGCGCTTGGCTATAAAATCGATGTTTGTCTTTGGAAACAATTTCAGCATAGGCAGTTTTGTAAAATTTTTATTTGTGGAAATCAGTTCAAATATGATGCGCGTTACAAATATGCCTGTGAACATGCTAGCCATCAAACCTATGCTAAGGGTTACGCCAAAACCTTTTATAGGCCCTGACCCGAACTGAAATAAAAGCGCTGCGGCGATCAGCGTTGTTATATTTGAGTCCAATATGGCGCTGTATGCCTTATCGTATCCAAAAGATATAACGCTCCTCATGTGTTTTCCTGTAGCCATTTCTTCGCGCATGCGCTCAAATATAAGGACATTCGCGTCAACTGCCATGCCTATAGTCAGGATCATGCCCGCGATACCGGGTAAAGTCAAAGTAGTATGTATCCACCCGAGTGTTCCGAGGATTATCACAAAGTTCAGAAGCATTGCAAAGCTTGCGATCATCCCTGCGAATAAATAATATACCACCATGAATATAAAGATTAAAATAAGGCCTATAAGAGAAGCGCGTATCCCGCTATTTATGGAATCCCGGCCCAGTAAAGGCCCCACTGTCCTTTCCTCTTCTATGTAAATCGGGGCAGGCAGAGTACCTGCGCGTAAAATTATAGCCAGGTCGCTTGCCTCTTCCACTGTAAATCTTCCTGTGATGCTCGCCTTCCCGGAAGGTATCCTCTCGTTTATCCTGGGGGCTGAATGGACTTTGCCGTCCAGGACAATCGCCAATCTCTTTCCTATATTTGCGCCTGTTATTTCAGAAAATACGCTTGAGCCTTTTGCGTTGAATTCAATGGCCACGTAAGGCTCATTGAAGCGGGACTGGTCAAATTTCACTTCTGCATTGACAAGCGTGTCCCCGGTAAGCAGGGTTTTTTGGCTCAATAATATTTTTTCTTTATCCACATCTTTAAGCTCATAACCATCCGGCACCTGGCCTTCCAGGGCCTTGGCGTATAAATCCTGACTATCCTCTACAAGTTTAAACTCTAAAAGAGCTGTCTTGCCTATAAGATCTCTTGCCCTTTCCCTGTCTGTAACGCCCGGAAGCTGGACAACTATTTCATCCGTTCCCTGCCTGTACACAGAAAGTTCCTTTACGCCGAACTCATCAATCCTATTGCGTATAATTTCCAGGGCTTTAAGAGGCGCATCTTCTTTTGCTTCTTCCGGCAGTCCTGAAGTATCCACCTTAAGCAAAAGATGCATGCCCCCTTGTAGATCAAGGCCAAGGTTAATTTTCTCTTTTAAAGGGAGCATGCCCACCAGCGCAAACACCAGAACGCCGAGAGCTAAAGCTATCCTCCCTTGTAAATTCTTAGTCATTTGAACCTCCACGGCTCTTTTTTACATATCCGATCGCGCTTTTGTTTATCTCTACCTTTACATTATCATCTATCTTAAGAGTCAATGTTGCGTCTTTTACATTTAATATAGTCCCGTGAATACCGCCGTTAGTCACAACCTCGTCATTCTTCTTAAGTTCCGACAGCATCTTTTCGAAATCCTTCTGTTTTTTCTGCTGAGGCCTTATCAGCATAAAATAGAATATTACAAATATCAATATTATCGGTAAAAAATTCGCCATCATAGCTGCTCCTGACGCTCCTGTAGTTCCCTGCATACATCCTCCTTTTTTTAAAATACCCTGCCTTTAAATTCTTTCTTTAGTTCCAGGAACCTGTCTTCTCTGATTGCCTCCCGGATCCTATCCAATAAGTTTACATAAAAATATACATTATGTAAAGAAGTAAGTCTTAAGCCTAATATTTCTTCTGTATTAAATAGATGCCTTATATATGACCGCGAATAGTTTTTACAGACGACGCAATCGCAGCTTTCGCTTAAAGGCCTCAGGTCTTTTGAATATTCTCCGTTTCTTATAATAAGCCTTCCTTCATTGGTGTATGCTGCCCCATTCCTGGCGTTTCTGGTAGGTACGACGCAATCAAACATATCCACCCCTATCTCAATCGCGTTGAAAAAATCATGCGGCATGCCGACGCCCATGGTATATCTGGGCCTGTCCTGAGGCAGATACCTCACTGCATTTTCCATCATTTCATACATTAACTCCCGCGGTTCTCCTACGCTCAACCCGCCTATTGAATACCCGTCAAAATCCATTTCTACAAGCTCTTCTGCAGCCCTCTTCCTTAAATCAGGATACGTGCTGCCCTGCGCAATTCCAAACAACATTTTTGTACCTTGTCCATTTTTTTCAAATTCTTCTTTCGCCCTTTTCGCCCACCTGTTTGTCAGCGCAAGCGATTGTTCAGCTTTGTCTTTAGTGCTGGGATAATGCAGGCATTCATCCAATGGCATCATTATATCGCTTCCCAGTTCGCATTGAAGCTGTATAACTTTTTCAGGCGTTAAAAAATGCCTCGAGCCATCCACGTGGGAATTAAACTCAACGCCTTCTTCCTTGACCTTCATCAATGTCGCCAGGCTGAATACCTGGAACCCGCCGCTGTCTGTAAGTATTGCCCTGTCCCACGACATGAATTTATGAAGCCCTCCTGCGTTTTTAATAATCTCCATACCGGGCCTGAGATATAAATGATATGTATTGCCCAGGATTACGCTTGCTTTGCAATACTTCACTTCCTCGTTTGACAGCGCCTTGACCGTAGCCTGTGTCCCGACAGGCATAAACACAGGCGTCTCAATCGCGCCATGCGCCGTTTCCAGTATCCCCGTCCTCGCATTAGTAAATTTATCTTTGTGTGTTATTTTGAACATATTTTAAATAATCAACATCGCATCCCCATACGAATAAAATCTGTATTTTTCCTTTATAGCTTCCTCGTATGCCTTAAATAAAAGTCCTCTTCCGCAAAATGCGGCTACCAGCATTAAAAGCGTGGTCTTTGGCAGGTGGAAATTAGTCAGAAGCGCGGAGGCTACCTTGAATTTATATCCCGGATATATAAACAACTCCGTCCAGCCTGCCATAGGAGAGGATTTAAAACCCTCTCCTACGCATGCATAAACCGATTCCAGTACCCTTGCGCTCGTTGTCCCGACAGCTATTATTCTGCCTTTTCTATTTTTTATACTTTTAACAACATCTTGTTCTATCTCAAAATATTCTTTTTCCATCTTATGTTCTTCTATCTGCTCACTGCTGACAGGCTTAAATGTCCCATACCCTACGTGAAGCGTAACATATTCTATGCCCGCTCCTTTTTTAGCGATATCCGCTAAAAGCTGCTTTGTAAAATGCAGGCCTGCTGTAGGCGCTGCCACAGCCCCGCTCTTAACCGCATAGACTGTCTGATATCTTTCTGAATCAAAACCAGTCGCTTCTCGTTTTATATACGGCGGCAGGGGCATCTCGCCTAATCTATCCAATACCTTTTCCAGGTTACCGTTACAGTCAAATTTTAAAAACCTCCTGCCATTCTCTATCCTTATAACTTCAGCGTTTAATTCTCCGTTGCCGAATATAATCCTGGCCCCGATATTGCATCCTCTTGCCGGTTTCAATAAAACCTCATATTCGCCTTTTGTCCCTGACCCTTCACCAGCATTTAATACCAGCGTCTCCACCTTGCCGCCAGTCTCTTTCCTGCCGACAATTTGCGCCGGCAGAACTTTTGTATTGTTTAATACCGCCAAATCCCCCGGATTGAAATATTCTATTATATCCCTGAAAACCCTGTGCTCTATTTCTCCTGTATCTTTATGTAAAACCAAAAGCCTTGATTCATCCCGTTTTTCGGCAGGATACTGGGCAATCAATTCCTTTGGAAGATTGTAATCAAAATCAGATAGTTTCATGTCCGTTTATTTTACCTTCACCCTCTCCAGCTCTGAAAATACGCATCCGCAATATTTCTGCCTGTATAGATTTTCTTTCTTAGCCTGCTCCTGGCCATCCTTGAAACCCGGCCTGAAATCCAGATAGTAAAATTTAATTCTCTTTTCATCCGCTATTCTTTCTCCTATCTTTTTAATCTTTTCATGGTCCTGATAAGGGCTTACAAGAAGCGTGGTTGTAAAGGCATCAAAACCATTAGCCTTTGCAAAATCCGCTGTCTCGGAAAGCCTCAATTCCCAGCAAAGCTGGCATCTCTCAGGAGAATCTTCTTTTGACAGGGTCTTTCTGAAATATTCCTCCATTTTATATTCCGGTATCACAACTTCAATGCTTATTTTTGAAGCAGCTTCTGACAAGGCATCTTTACGCCTTTTATATTCGCTGGGCGGATGTATGTTCGGATTATAAAAAAATCCTGTGATTTTATCGAATTTTTTACTCAGAAGTTCTTTGACAGGATAGAGCGCGCAAGGCCCGCAGCAGATATGCAGTAACAATTTCATAAATAATCATTTATCATGATGGGAGTCGCACTCCCCTCATTACCACGTTACTGTAGCAATTCATCCGGGATGTCAAAATTGGCATACACGTTCTGGACGTCATCGTGCTCTTCAAGCGCTTCTACCAATCCCAGAACCTGCTTTGCCGCTTCGCCTTCCAGCTTGACTGTCGTAGACGGTATCATGGTAATCTCGGCGGATTTTGTTTTGATACTATTGGCTTCCAGTGCTTTTTTTATATTTTCCAGGTCCTTTGTATCTGTCACGACTTCGTATGCATCTTCTTCTGTCTGCATATCCTGAGCGCCCGCGTCAAGAACTATGCCCATTATTTTATCCTCGTCAGGATAAGCTTTTTTATCTATTTCTATATACCCTTTTTTCTGGAACATCCATCCCACTGAACCTGCCCCTGCCACATTTCCGTTCTTCTTGGAAAATATATTCCTTATCTCAGCTGTGCTCCTGTTCTTATTGTCAGTCAGGATCTCCGCTATTATCGCAACCCCTCCCACGCCATAGCCTTCTATATTAAATTCCTCATATATAACGCCTTCCAGATCTCCTATGCCTTTTTTAATGGCGCGGTCAATATTATTCTGGGGCATGCTGGATTGTTTCGCCCTGTCAACAGCTGTCCTGAGCCTTACGTTTGTAACGATGTCCCCGCCGCCGTTTTTAGCAGCGACTGTTATTTCCCTGATAAGCTTTGTAAAAAGATTTCCTCTTTTTGCGTCCGTAGCGGCTTTTTTGTGTTTAATGGTGGCCCATTTTGAATGACCTGACATATTTTCAAACCCCCTTGTTAACCTTCCTGTTCTTCTTTCTTCGTCTCCTGGTATTTTGCAATAATAATCTGCGCCGATTTCGCAGGCACTTCATCGTAATGCGAAAATCTCATCGAATACGAACCCCTGCCGCCTGTTATTGACTTGAGCTCTGACGCGTATTTTGACATTTCAGCTATGGGCACCTTTGCCTTTATGACCTGATATTTGCCCTGCACATCCATGCCTGCGATCCTGCCTCGCCTTGAGTTCAAATCCCCTGTTATATCCCCCATAAATTCTTCAGGCACAATAACATCCACGTCCATTATGGGTTCCAATAATACGGGATTAGCCTCAAGCACTCCTTTTCGCAGCGCCAGCGACCCCGCGATCTTAAACGCCATATCGGAAGAATCCACCTCGTGATAAGAGCCGTCATATACAGTAACCCTCATATCGACTATTTGATGCCCGGCAAGCGCCCCCTTGGACATTGCCTCCACCACGCCTTTTTGAATAGACGGTATGTAATTTTTCGGAATTACTCCTCCCACTACTTTATCCACAAATTCAAAACCCTTGCCTCTTTCCAAAGGGTCTAATTGAAGCCAGCAATCTCCGTATTGGCCATGGCCGCCCGTCTGCCTTTTATATTTACCCTGCAGCTTTGTCATTTTCTTGATAGTTTCTTTATACGCTACCTTGGGCGTGCCTTTTTCCACATCCACGCCGAATCTTTTTTTAAGGCGGTTGATCATGATATCCAGATGCAGATCTCCCATGCCTGATATGATAAGTTCTTTTGTCTGCTCTTCTCTTTTTGTTTTAAACGTCTGATCTTCGTTGACAAGTTTATGCAGCGCTATGGAAATCTTATCCTCGTCTGCCCTGGTCTTCGGCTTTATTGAAAATGAAATCGCGGGCTCGGGAAATTCAATAGGGCTGAAAACCACCGGATCCTTTTCAATGCACAATGAGTCGCCCGTGGATGTTTCTTTTAATTTTGCGACAGCCACGATATCTCCCGCTATCGCCTCAGTCACGGGCCTCTGCTCTTTTCCAAACACGCTCAGAAGATGGCCTATCCTTTCAGTGGTCCTTTTTGTGGAATTATAAAAAGATGTGTCTGTTTTAATGCTGCCCGTATACACCCTGAAAATAGTAAGCTGTCCCACGTACGGGTCAGAGACTGTTTTAAACACAAACCCGCTGAAATTCCCGGCGCCATCAGGCTTCAGATCCTTATCCTGATTCGTATTCGGGTCCTTGGCATTTCTCAGTTTTGAGTCTAAAGGAGAAGGCAATATGTCAAACAGGCTTGCCATAAGTTCTTTTATGCCTATATTCAAAGTAGCTGAGCCGCAATAAATCGGAAACAGCTCCTTGTTTGAAACAGCTTTTTTAAATCCCAGTTTTATCTCTTCCGGGGTCAATTCTTTTCCTTCCAGATATTTTTCCAAAAGCTCATCATTTGCTTCAGCTATCGCCTCAATCAAAACATTCTTCAGTTTCAGGGCATTTTGTTTATCTTCCCCATTGAGCGCATCTAAAGCTGATTTATCCAGAAGATCCGCTACCCCTTTGAAATCAGGCCCTGTGCCTATAGGTACATTAACAAGGACACAATTTTTATCTAGTCTTTCTTTAATGGCATTCACCACGCCGTGAAAATTTATATTTTCCTTGTCAAATTTATTCAAGAAAATGGCCCTGGCAAGGTCCATCTCGTTTGCCATTGACCAGGTCTTCTCTGTCCCTACCCGGATACCGTCATGGGCGTCTATTAAGAGCATTGCGCTGTCAACCGCGTTCAGGCTGGACAGCATCTCTCCTATGAAATCCGCGTAACCCGGGGCATCTATTATATTAATCCGCTTATTGGCGTATTTAAAACTAAGGATGCTGGCGCTTATAGAGACCTTTCTCTCTATTTCATCTTCGCTGTAATCGCTGACGCTTGTGCCGTCATCTACCTTCCCAAACCTGTTAGACGCGCCTGCGTTATAAACAATCGCCTCTGCAAAACTCGTTTTTCCGCTCCCAGCATGGGATATTAAAGCTATATTCCTTATATCCTTAATAGTATAATCCGCCAAGGTAAGCCTCCTTATTTTCGCAAGATTATAACATAAAATAAAAAGGGGCGCAATGAAAAATCACTGCGCCCCTTAAAATTAACCAGAGCAACTACCTACTCTCCCATACCGTTGCCAGTATAGTACCATCGGCCTTGGAGGGCTTAACTTCCGTATTCGGAATGGGAACGGGTGTGTCCCCTCCAGTATTATCACTCCGGAATTTCTTCGTATTTCAAAAATCAGCAATGCAGCTAAACTACTAAATTAATAAGTGGTCAAGCCATTCGGCAGATTAGTACCAGTCAGCTGAAACCCTTACGGGCCTTACACACCTGGCCTATCAAACTCGTAGTCTACAAGTTGCCTTATCCGCCTGAGGCGGAGGGATATTTTATCTTAGGGGGGGCTTGGCGCTTATATGCATTCAGCGCTTATCCTTTCCGAACTTAGCTACCCAGCAAATGCCACTGGCGTGACAACTGGAACACCATTGGTTCGTCTATCCCGGTCCTCTCGTACTAGGGACAGCTCCCTTCAAATATCCTGCGCATGTATCAGATAGAGACCGAACTGTCTTACGCATGCAATTCCACGATTACTCATGGCATAGACTATATCTTCATCCCATTTCTGGGAGTCAGCGTGTGATAGTCAACATAATAGCTTAACTATCTCAGGCATTAAAGCCTTCAGTCGTTACAGGGGTTGATTTAATCTTTTATTCAAAAAATCCTCTACATTTTTCGCAAAATGTTTGCGCTTTTTTGAATAATTAAGACTAGAATATGAATCTACGAGTCTTGCAAGTCTTAAAAACTCTTCTTTTAACATTTTCCTTCTATCTCCCATTTCATTCAATATCCTCAAGGCTGCTGAAACATGTTTGCTTTTGAATAAAATATAAGGTTGAAGCGCTTCTAATACTTCCTTGACCTCGTCTTTACCAACAATCGTATATTCTGTCATTCCATCATTGCGATCCCTAATATATCCAAACTTTAAGATTTCTTTCAATTTCTCAAGTTCAGCTTTATATTTGGATTTTTGATAGAAACACATGCTAACTCTAATTTGATAACCGAATTTATAATCTTTTCGGTGCACAAGTTGTAACATTATGCTTCCATCACCGTCTAGAAATCCAGCTATATACGCTTTTGTTGGTTCATTCATTTTACCAACCTTCCCTCGGTATTACCCACATGGCGTTCGTACCCATGTTAGGGCTCCACCGATATAAGCTGATACTAACTTAGGATTACTCCTAAGAAACGCAGTATTATCTACGTTCTGAACCCAGCTCACGTACCACTTTAACCGGCGAACAGCCGGACCCTTGGGAGCTTCTCCACCCCCAGGATGTGATGAGCCGACATCGAGGTGCCAAACCTTGCCGTCGATGTGAACTCTCGGGCAAGATAAGCCTGTTATCCCCAGCGTACCTTTTATCCGTTGAGCGACGGCGATTCCATACTCCACCGCCGGATCACTAAGTCCTACTTTCGTATCTGCTCGACTTGTATGTCTCGCAGTTAAGCTCTCTTATACCTTTACGCTCAATACGCGATTGCCAACCGCGCTGAGAGAACCTTTGAACGCCTCCGTTACTCTTTAGGAGGTCACCGCCCCAGTCAAACTGCCCGTCTGGCACGGTCCCCTATCTGGTTTCACAGATATAGGTTAGAACCCTAATATAATAAGGTCGGTATTTCACTGATGACTCCACCCAGGCTAACGCCCGGGCTTCAAAGTCTCCCGACTATGCTACACAGATCAGACCAAAATCCAATACCAAAGTACAGTAAAGGTGCTGGGGTCTTTTCGTCCCGATACATGTAAGCGGCATCTTCACCGCTACTACAATTTCACCGAGCCTCTCGTTGAGACAGCGCTTCTTTCGTTACACCATTCGTGCGGGTCGGAACTTACCCGACAAGGAATTTCGCTACCTTAGGACCGTTATAGTTACGGCCGCCGTTTACTGGGGCTTCGGTTCAAAGCTTTGCATCCTTGCGGACACTAACCTCTCTCCTTAACCTTCCAGCACCGGGCAGGTGTCAGTCCCTATACGTCGTCTTATCGACTTAGCAGAGACATGTGTTTTTGCTAAACAGTCACAGAAGCCACTTTACTGAGACCCCGAAAAGCTGGCTTGTACAGCTTCACCATTCAGGGCACCCCTTCTTCCGAAGTTACGGGGCTATTTTGCCTAGTTCCTTAACGAGAGTTCTATCGAGCGCCTTAGGATATTCTCCTCATCTACCTGTGTCGGTTTACGGTACGATTACTCGGCTTACTTGAACCAGAGTTATTTCTTGGCAGCATAGAATCAACCAGTTCACCCGCTCCGTAGATTGGGCTCCACGTAACCCCTCATCCAAACCTTGCGGCTTGGACTACAGGTTTGTACGGCCACATCCACCCGGCCGCTGATTTATCTTCCTGCGTCACTCCGATACGTTAAAACGCAAACCAAGTAGTATCTGAATATTAAACAGATTGCCCATCGCCTACGCCTTTCGGCCTCGGCTTAGGATCGACTAACCCTGGGCGGATTAACCTTCCCCAGGAAACCTGAGATTTGCGGCGTCACGGTTTTACACCATGATTTTCGCTACTTATTCCGGCATTATCACTTCCATCTCGTCCAGCAGTCCTTACGGTCTGCCTTCGCTCTACAATGGAACGCTCCTCTACCACTGAAATTACCCTTAGGTAAAATCAATCCGTAGCTTCGGTAATATGCTTAGCCCCGATCATTATCGGCGCAAAACCACTCGACCAGTGAGCTGTTACGCACTCTTTAAATGATGGCTGCCTCTAAGCCAACATCCTGGTTGTCTGCGTGATTTCACATCCTTTACCACTTAGCATATATTTAGGGACCTTAGCTGACGGTCTGGGCTGTTTCCCTTTTGACCACGAAGCTTATCCCCCGTAGTCTTACTCCCATAATACAAAAGTCTGGTATTTGGAGTTAGATTGGGTTCGGAAGACTGGTAGGTCCCCTAGCCCATTCTGTGCTCTACCCCCAAACTCTAATTTATGAGGCTAGCCCTAAAGCTATTTCGAGGAGAACCAGCTATCACGAAGCTTGATTAGCCTTTCACTCCGACCCACAGCTCATCAGATAACTTTTCAACGTTAACCTGTTCGGACCTCCACGCACTGTTACATGCGCTTCATCCTGGCCATGGGTAGATCGCCTCGCTTCGGGTCTATTAGATGCAACTTGCCGCCCCATTCGGACTCGCTTTCGCTGCGGCTCCTCCCCAGAGGGGATTAACCTTGCTACACCTAATAACTCGCCGGATCATTATTCAATAGGCACGCAGTCAGGCATATCTCATCGAAGATGAGACATAGCCCTCCTACCGCTTGTAAGCTCACGATTTCAGGTACTATTTCACTCCCCTTAAAGGGGTTCTTTTCAACTTTCATTCACATTACTTGTGCACTATCGGTCACTGATTAGTATTTAGCCTTAGCCCATGGTCGGGCTGGATTCCTGCAGGGTTTCTCGTGTCCCGCAGTACTTGGGAACTAAGCTGAGTTTCAATATCTTTATTTTACTTACGAGGCTATCACTCGCTATGGCCTGCCTTTCCAGACAGTTCAGCTATAAAGAATACCAAAACCGGCCAGTCTGTATACTGACCAAGCTCAGCCCCACGACGTCCCTACAACAACGCATACAGGCTATCACGTTGTAGGAATTTAGGCTGTTTCCATTTCGCTCGCCGCTACTCTGAAAATAGATTTCTCTTTCTTTTCCTCAGGGTACTGAGATGTTTCACTTCCCCTGGTATCGCTCCCTTACCCTATGTATTCAGATAAGGGTATTGCAGTATAACCCACAATAGGTTGCCCCATTCGGAAATCCCCGGATCAAAGCCAGTTTGCGGCTCCCCGAAGCTTATCGCAGCTTACCACGTCCTTCATCGCCTATCAGTGCCTAGCCATCCATCTTGAGCCCTTTGTAGCTTGACCACATATTAATTTGATAGTCTAACTCGGCATTACTGATTCTTCTACTACATGTTATTCAATTGTCAATGAACATTGGAGCTCTAAGGCTCTAGTTTCAGAGCCCTAAGTTTCCCTAGGGCTCTGAAACTATAACCTTCGCTTAACTGGTGGACCTGAGCGGGATCGAACCGCTGACCTCATGCTTGCAAAGCACGCGCTCTCCCAGCTGAGCTACAGGCCCAAATTTGCGAAGCAAATTTGGTGGGCCCAAGTGGAGTCGAACCACTCACCTCCGCGTTATCAGCACGGCGCTCTAACCAGCTGAGCTATGGGCCCGTACAACCGTAACGCGAGATATCCACAAAAAATTAATAGCCAGACGTAACGGAAAAGTTACGATTTAACCTTCTTATATGTAGGTCAGGTAAAACCTTTGCAAATTCGCCCGCGAGGAGCGAACTTGTCTCCTTAGAAAGGAGGTGATCCAGCCGCACCTTCCGATACGGCTACCTTGTTACGACTTAGTCCTCCTTGCCAACCACACCTTCGGCGCCTCCTTCCCTTGCGGGTTGGGTCAGCGACTTCGGGTGCAGTCAACTCAGGTGACTTGACGGGCGGTGTGTACAAGACCCGGGAACGTATTCACGGCACCGTGTCTGATATGCCGTTACTAGCGATTCCAGCTTCATGAGGGCGAGTTGCAGCCCTCAATCTGAACTGAGGCCGGCTTTTGGGATTAGCTCAACATTACTGTTTTGCAGCCCGCTGTACCGACCATTGTAGCACGTGTGTAGCCCAGGACGTAAGGGCCGTACTGACTTGACGTCATCTCCGCCTTCCTCCAGCTTATCGCCGGCAGTCTCCTTAGAGTGCCCGGCCGAACCGATGGCAACTAAGGACGATGGTTGCGCTCGTTGCGGGACTTAACCCAACATCTCACGACACGAACTGACGACAGCCATGCAACACCTGTATGCATGTCCCGGAAAGGAGGTCCCTGCTTTCACAAGGATTTCATGCACCTTTCAAGCCCTGGTAAGGTTCCACGCGTAGCGTCGTATTAAACCACATGCTCCACCGCTTGTGCGGGTCCCCGTCAATTTCTTTGAGTTTCAACCTTGCGGCCGTAGTCCCCAGGTGGATCACTTAA
>Ga0210019_1000698_pt1 | contig 40628 bp, 51 predicted proteins | sample CryGeyCG2114_020_2_FD_183969 | JGI IMG/M metagenome (GOLD analysis project Ga0210019, IMG submission 183969) | Groundwater microbial communities from aquifer - Crystal Geyser CG11_big_fil_rev_8/21/14_0.20 (SPAdes) (version 2) | ecosystem: Environmental > Aquatic > Deep subsurface > Groundwater ...
AGCTTCACGTACGTGCCACCGAAATCCACCCCCACCGTCCACGAAGATGCGCGAGCCATACCACACTCGGTTTCTAGTTTCTGGTTTCAAGTTTCTAGTTAGGTTTCTGTCTTCCAACCAGAAACCAGAAACTTGAAACTAGAAACTACCGCTATGTTGACGACGTTGGTATCCATCGCACCACTTGATTCCGCCCGGAGCGCTTCGCCGCATAGAGTGCTTGATCCGCATGTTCGACCAGCTCGTCCAGCGTGCGCCCGTCATTCGGAAAGCTCGCCATCCCCATACTGATCGTTTGCGTCAGCAACTCATCGTACGCGCGGATCGGGTGCGCCTCGACCAGCTGCTTCAACCGCTGCGCGATCGGCTCGGCTTGCTCGGCGCTGCTTTCGGTAAGCAGCAGGATGAACTCTTCACCGCCGTAGCGCGCGATCAGATCGATCTCGCGCAAGTTGCGCTGCAGCAGCCGCGCCACGTCGCGCAGCACGACGTCGCCCACGAGATGCCCGTACGTGTCGTTCTTCTCCTTGAACCGGTCCAGGTCAATCATCAGCACGGTCGACGGCATGTTCAGCCGCTGGCAGCGCGCGATCTCATCTCGCGCCCGCTCCATGAAGTAGTTGCGCACGAACAGCCCGGTGAGCGCGTCGGTCACGGCGAGCGCTTCGACCTGCTGGAACAATTGGATGCGCGACAGCTGCAACGACAGCTGGTTCGCCACGATGGACAGCGTCTTCAGCTGCTGCTCCGGAAGTTCATCGGCGACGAGCGCGCCGACCGCTTTTTGCTCACGCCACAGCGGCGCCCAGGCCATGCGCGAAATGCCGGTGGGAGCCACGCTGGCCAGCTCGCGCACCGCAGCGCTCGCCGGCTGCCCCAGCGAGACGACCTGCCGCATAATCGCCTCTTCAACTTCCAGTAGCTTCGCCGGCTCGCCTGCGCTGTGGGCATCACCCTCCCCGACCACCGTCATGCGCCCATCCATCCGGCGCCGGGCCCGTAAGAGCTGCGGTTTGTCCCCGGACCAATCCATCAGCCGCAGCCCTCCGGCGCTGAGCAGTCGCGGGGCGATCGTCAGTGAGGCGTCGAAGAGCTCTTTGACGTGCAGCGCGCGCACTGTCTCCTTCGTCACGCGGTACAGATCGGTGATCGCTGCGATATGCGCTTCGGCGTCTTGGTTCGCTTTCTGGATCTCCTCCGAGAACCGCGTCGCGTCTTGCAGCTTCGTGGTCTGCTGCGCTTCCTGGGCGTGGAGCTCGTCCTTCAGCCGCTCGGCGGCTTCCCGGTACGACACCAGCAGCCACGGCGATAGGCCAAGGATGAGCAAACGGGCTAGGCCGGTCCACTCGGTCAACGTCACGGTCCGCGTGGCCACCGCCACCACGGCCAGCACCAGCAACAGCACCTGCGTGTAGCGCCGGTCCCAGAGCAGCCCGGAGGCCATGACGAGCATCCAGCACAGGACAGTCCACACCATCAGGACGCGCACACCATGTTCCGGCCGGAGGCTTTGGCGCTGTAGAGCCGCTGGTCCGCGACGCGAATGACGTCCAGCTCGGCCTGCGCATCCTCCGGCGCGGTGGCGACGCCGACCGACACCGTCACCGAGCCGGCGCGCGGCGGCGTGGTGGGCCGCTGCGACGGCCTGCGGCTTTCGCCGGGGCTGGCTTGCGCGATGCGGCTTCGCAATTGCTCGGCCAGATCCGCCGCCTGCAGCCGCGACACGCGAGGCAGCAGCACCGCGAACTCTTCGCCGCCGTAGCGCGCCGTCAGGGCGCTTGCCGGCAGTGTTTGCCGCAAGATGTCGGCCACCAGCCGCAGCACCAGGTCTCCTGCGGTGTGGCCGAACGTGTCGTTATACGCTTTGAAGTGGTCCACATCGATCATGATTACCGACACCGGCTCGTGGCTGCGGGCGGAGCGCGTCAGCTCGCGGCTTAAGCCGTCCAGGAAGGGCCGGCGCAGCATGAGCCCGGTCAGCCCGTCCGTCATCGCCAGCCGCTGGGCCTGCGCGAAGAACCTGGCGTTGGTCATGGCGGTTCCGACCAGGTCCAACAAGATGTCGAGGAACCGCAGGTCATCCTGCGTGTACACCCCGGTCTGCGCGCTATCCAAGCGCAGCACACCTTCCGGCCGCTGGTTCAAGAGCAGCGGGCACGCGATGACCGACCCCACCGGGCGCTCCGCGATCACCGCCGGCGTGAACCGGATGTCCCGGTGGACCTCGCTGACCAGCAGCGGGCGGTGCGTGCGCATGACATGCCGGTCGAACGGGTCGCCATGCTTGGCGCGGATGGCCGGCACCGATTCCTGCTTGCGGGACGCGAAGAACGAGAGCTCTTGCCGCTCAGGGTCCAGCAGGAAGAGGAGGCAGACGTCCGATTTGCCGATGAGGTCGAAGGCCCGGTCGACCGCCAAGCGCGCAATCGATTCGAGGTCGGTGAGATTGCTGAGCTCCTCCGCGATGGTCTGGAGCTGACTGTAGCGGTCGAGTTTCTTGCGCAAGGCGTCCTGCGCGTCGGCGGCGGATGCCAGCGCGTGCTCGGCTTCGGTGCGCTGCCCCTGCCGCTGCTCCACGATTTGCCGGTGGCGCTGCAACTCTTTTGCCCAACGTTGCCGCTGGCTGATGACGAGCGCCGCCAGGGCCGCGCACGCCACCCACGAAGCGAGCAGCCAGTCGGTGCGCCGCACCGCCCACGCCCATCCCAAGGCCACCAGCAGCGCGGCGCATGCCGGGATGATCGTCGTCAACGGATAGACCAGCCACCCGTACAGCACGAGGGCCACGGCCAGCAGCGCGCACAGCTCGATGAGGGTGGTGCCGACGCTGGACGTCTGAGGAATGGCGATGACGAGGAAGGTGCCGAGCGCAATGAGGAGCGCCGCCGTGAACCGGCGGAGGAGCGGCGACGTATTGACGGCAGCGGCTGCGTCCATATTGGAGGGGGCGCGGCCCGGTCAGGGGCCGCACTTACACGATGGCCGCTTCGGTCTGGGTGTCGAAGAAGTGGGCCTTGCCCATGTCGAAAACGAGGTCGATGTCCTGGTTGACCTCGGGCCGGTCGTGGGGTCCCACGCGGGCGATGATGGCATGCTGGCCCACGCGCAAGTGCAAGTACACCTCAGCGCCCAGCGGTTCCACGAGCTCCACGGTCGACGTCACCACGCAGTCGCCCGGCGCATCGGTGATGAACAGCTTGTCGTACAAATCTTCCGGCCGCACGCCGAAGAGCACCGGCTTGTTCTCATAGCTGAGGAGCCGCGCGGCCATCTCGTCCACGACGCGCAGCCGGAATTGCCCGTCGGTGAAGTACAAGTCCTGCCCCACCCGCACGATCTTGCCGGGGATGAAGTTCATGGGTGGCGAGCCGATGAAGCTTGCCACGAACCGGTTCGCCGGGTGCTCGTAGATCGTCAGCGGGTCGGCGACCTGCTGGATGATCGCCTTGTTCATGACCACGATGCGGTCGCCCATCGTCATGGCCTCGGTCTGGTCGTGCGTCACGTAGATCATCGTCGTCTGCAGCCGCAGGTGCAGCTTGTGGATCTCGGTGCGCATCTGCACGCGCATCTTCGCATCCAAATTTGAAAGCGGCTCATCGAACAGGAAGACGAGCGGCTTGCGCACGATCGCGCGCCCCACCGCCACGCGCTGCCGCTCGCCGCCCGAGAGCTCCTTCGGCCGGCGCTGCAGCAGCGGCTCGATGCTCAGGATGCCGGCCGCGTCGCGCACCCGCTGGTCGATCTCCTGCTTGCCGTACCCGCGCAGCCGCAGCCCGAAGGCCATGTTGTCATACACCGTCATGTGGGGGTAGAGCGCGTAGTTCTGGAACACCATCGCGATGTCGCGGTCCTTCGGCGCCACGTCATTCACCAGCTTGTCGCCGATCCAGATCTCGCCGCTGCTCGTCTCCTCCAGCCCCGCGATCATGCGCAGCAGCGTGGACTTGCCGCAGCCCGAAGGCCCGACGATCACGAGGAACTCGCGGCTCTCGACGTTGAGGTTGGCTTCTTTGACGGCCAGGACGCCGCCCAGGTACATCTTGGAGATGCTGCGCAAGCTGACGTGAGCCATTACGCCCTCATCCGGAAATCGCCGATCAGCTTCGCGAGCGTCGCTTTCATCTCGCGCCGGTGGATGATGAGATCGATCAGCCCGTGGTCGAGCAAAAACTCCGACCGTTGGAACCCTTCCGGCAGCTTCTGCCGGATCGTCTGCTCGATGACGCGCGGACCGGTGAACCCGATGAGCGCTTTGGGCTCGGCGATGATGAGGTCGCCGAGCGTGGCGAAGCTGGCCAGCACCCCGGCCATGGTCGGATGCGTCAGGACCGAGATGAACAGTCCGCCCTGCTCGTCATGGCGCATCAGCGCGCAGGAGGTCTTCGCCATCTGCATGAGGCTGAGCATCCCTTCCTGCATCCGCGCGCCACCTCCCGAGCCCGAGATGATGACCACCGGCAGGCGCGACTCGGTGGCCCGCTCGATCGCCCGGGTGAGCCGCTCGCCCAGCACCGAGCCCATCGAACCCATCATGAAGCGCGAGTCGGTCACGCCGATGACGACGTCTTGGCTCTCCAGCCGGCCGCGGCCGGTCACGCAGGCGTCGGTCATGCCGGTGGTGCGCTGTTCTTCGACGATCTTCTCCGGATAGGGCCTTGGCACCGAGAACTTCAGAGGGTCGGCCGGGCTGAGGTCCGCGTCCCACTCCTCGAACGTGCCGTCATCGATCGTGAGGGCGAGGCGTTGCCTCGCGGTGAGGGGAAAATGAAAATCGCACTTGGCGCATACGCGCAGGTTCTCTTCGAGCGCCTTGTTGTAGATGAGCTGCCCGCAGCCTTCGCACTTGGTCCAAAGGCCCGCGGGGATCTCGCGCCGCTTTTTCCTGCCAAGCTCAGAAGCCCGTCGGCTGAAGAGTTTCATGGAAGCAGCTATTGTAACCCAGTAAGTAGATTGATCGCAATGCCTGAAGGCACCTTGGGATAGAAATACGTCGACTTCGGCGAAAGCACGAGTCCCTTGGAGGCCAGCTCGTACACCTGCCGCAGGGGGATGCCGCGCAGCCACCAGGCCGAGCCTGCCGAACCCGTCGTCACCTCATGCAGCGCGCGGTGCGCATCCGCGGTGTAGCGCACACCGCTGCCGTTAAGCCCGGCGCTGGGCAGCAAGAAGCCGTGCAGGATCGACACGTCCAGCCCGGCCAGCGGTGCTGGCACGCTGGGGGCCTGCACCCACCGCTGTAATGAGCTTGGGGTCAGCGTGACCCGGAAATATCGCTGCCCATCGAAGAAGCCGAAGCACCCGGCGGCTGACTGCGCCTGCAGCCAACCCAAAAGCGCGTCAAGGTCCGCAACCGGCTCAAGCGTGCACAGCGACGTGAGCGCCGGCACCATCGCTGCCCCGCGCTCTTCCACCACGCGGTGGATGGGCCGCACCACCAGCGCCGGGTCGGCCATCGACACGAAATAGCTCATCAGCGCCGGATATCGGCTGCGATGGGCGTAGGCGACTTCGAAGCGGTGATGGCCGTCCGCGATCAGCACGTGCACCGGCGCTAAGCGCTGCTTGATCTGTTGAACCAGGTCGTGGTCCGTCACCACCCAGAATCGGATCGCTTCAGACCCTAGCGTGGCGGTGCCGGATGGCGGCGTGGCACGCGTCAGCGCTTCCAACACCCTCTGCACCGCCCCACCTTCATCAGGGTACACGCAGAAGATCGGCTCCAGGTTCGCCGGAATCGCCTCGAGCAATTTGGTGCGGTCGGCTTTGGGCGCCAAGAGCGTGGCTTCATGGCGATACACCGGCGGCCCGCCCTCGCCATCCAATTGGAAGAGCGCAATGAACCCTAAGCGGGTGTGCGTCTGGCCGCCGTCCTGGAAGCGCTGCTCCAACACGTAGATCGCGGGCTGAGGGTCTTGCGCCAGAATCTGCTCGGAGCGCCACGTGTCGAAATCGCGCCGGGCGCGGGTGTACCGGTTGTCCGCCGGCGAGTCCTGCGCCGATTCCTTGCCAAGGATCAGCCGGACCACGTTGTGGGGCGAGGCCTGATACAGCCGCTCTTGCTCTTCCGGCGTGATGACATCATAGGGGGGCGAGAGGACGCCGCCCAGCTGCCCGGCTTGAGCCGGATCGTAGCGCAGCGCGCGAAACGGGTTGATGGCCACCATCAATGGGTGTGGTCCGAAGCGCAAATCGGCCGCGCGGCGGTAGCTGGCACGACGATGTCGCTGATGCAGCACGGGATCCACACCGCCAGCACGATGACGAGAAACGCCGGAAACACCAGCCGCACGTCCGTCATCCAGCCGGTAAAGCCGAATGACATGAAGTACAGCAGCGATGCCACGCTGCTGACGAAGATATGGACGCCGTGGGAGAACAGATGGCTGCCGGTCAGCCGCTCCTCCGCCCAGAACCCGCCCAGGATGCCCAGGGCGAGAAACGAGAAGAACAGCTGCGGATGATCGATGAGGCACACATGCAGCTCCATGCGCTGACCGAGCAGCAGCCCGCCGACATACGGGAAACCGTAATCGCTCAAGCCGCACGGGATAATCGTCCCCAGGGCGCCCACCGTGACCGCCCGAAACACATGGCGCTCATGGCGCCAGAACAGCGAGGTCGTCGCAATCGCGGAGAGGCAGATGTGCAGCGGATGAAACAGATGGAACATCGAGCGCGACTGCGTCAGCAGCTCCCCGGTATGCCCATTGTCGAGCTGCTGCGTGCCGAACCACCACACCCCGGCCATGGCGATCAGGGTGCCGATGAGCGTATACGGCAGGTGGTGGGCGAATTCTGCTGCGACCAGGTTCCAGCGCTCTTTCATGTCCAGGAGTGTGTTGGCCTCTTGGGAAGCTTGGTGGCGAGCCACACGCCGAGTGCGGCTCCGATGCCGTTGGCGACGGCGTCGGCGAGGTCCGCCGAGCGCCAGGGCACGAACGCCTGGATCAGCTCCATCAGCAAGCCGTAGCTGAACGCGTAGATCCAGGCCCAGAGCAGGTACGCGCGATCGCGCCCGCCGCCGACGCGGATCGCCTGCACGAGCAGCCAGGCGAAAATGAGATACTGGCAGAGATGCAGAATCTTGTCAAGGTACGGAAGCTCAGGCAGCCGATCATCTGTCGGCATGACCGAGAGTATCAGGACGGCGATGGCATCGACGGCAACCGCCGCCCACCACCACCGGCTACGTCTTCGAGCCGGTGGAGGAGGAGCTGCTGCCTGAGGAATTGGGTTGATCTTTCTTTTTCGCCTCGTGGTAGCTCTTCTTGCGGTAGTCGGTGATGTAAAACCCGCTGCCTTTGAAAATGAAGCCCGATCCGCTGCCCATGAGCCGCTTCAGCCGCCCGCCGCATTTGGGACACTTGGTCAGCGGCTTGGCGGTAATCGACTGCAACGCTTCGTGGGGCTTCTTGCACTTCTGGCACTGGTATTCGTAGGTCGGCATCGTCTGCTCTACTTCTTCCACAATTGCTGGATTTTCCCCAAGAGCGAGCGGCGCGCAGGATGCGCTTCGTCCCCGAGTTGCCGCCCAAGATCCTCGACCAACCGCCGCTGGGCCCCGCTCAAGTTGGTCGGCGTCTCCACCACCACGCGCACCAGCAGGTCACCGGCGCGGCCGTGCCGCACGTCCGGCAGCCCTTTGCCCCGCACGCGAAACACCGTGCCGCTTTGGGTCCCGGGCGGCACTTTCATGGACACCTTGCCGTTCATCGTGGGCAGATCAAGCTCGGCGCCCAGCGCGGCTTGGGCGATATTGACCGGGTACTCAAGCACCAGGTCCGAGCCGCTGCGCGCAAACACCGGATGCGGCGTGACGTGCATCAAGACATACAAGTCGCCGCGCCCGCGCACACCCGCTTCCCCTTCACCGCCAAGGCGCAGCCGCATGCCGGACTCGACCCCGGCCGGCACCGAAACCTCGATCTTTCGCTCTACTTCCTGCCGGCCTTCGCCGCGGCACTTCGGGCAGGCCTTTTTGAGCTGGCTGCCGGCCCCGCCACAGCGCGGGCAGGTGCGCGCGATAACCATGAACCCGGCCGACTGGCGGATTTGGCCCGCGCCCTGGCAGGTGGAGCACGTCGTGCGCTCGCCACCCTCGCCCCGGCATTCCGGGCACAGCTCGCGCCGCGGAATGGTGATGTGCTTCGTGACCCCCTTGGCCGCTTCCTCAAACGTCAGGCTGAGCTCGTATTCAAGATCAGCGCCCCGCTGCCCGCCCCGCCGGGTGCGCCCGCCGCCGCCCATGGCAGCACCGAACAAATCCTCGAAGACCGAGCCGCCAAAACCCAGGTCCTCGAAAATGCTCGAGAAGTCGGCGTTGCGGAAGATGTCCTCGGTCGAGTAGCGCTGGTCGAACCCTCGGTGGCCGTACTGGTCGTACACCGAGCGCTTCTCTTTATCCGAGAGCACCGCGTAGGCCTCGGAGATCTCTTTGAACTTCTCCTCGGCCTCCTTCTTGTGCGCCGCCTCGACGCGGTCCGGGTGGTGCTTCATCGCTAGGCCGCGGTAGGCGCGCTTGATCTCATCCTCGGTCGCGCTCTTGGCGATCCCCAGGATCTCGTAATAATCTCGCTTCGTCGTCGGCATCTTACTGATTCCGTCCGGATCGCTGCCGGAGAAATCTTAACAATGGTTCGGGAATCGTGATATTGAGTTCTTCGGCCTGATGCACATCGTCCCAGCTCTGGTCATAGTGGCCCAGGTTTAAATGCGCGGCGGCCCGGTTGTTGTAGAACTCGCCGCCTTTCGGATCTAACTGCACCGCCCGATCAAACGCCTCCAGCGCCCGCGCCGAATCGCCCCGCGCGATGTACACCATACCCATGTTGTTATGCGTGGGGGCGTGTTGAGGGTTCAGCTTCATGGCGCGCTCAAATTCCGCATGCGCATCGTCAATCCGCTCTTGCAGTATGTAGACGTTGCCGCGGTTGTTGTAACCGTCAGGATTGTCAGGGTCGATCGCCAGGGCGGCCTCGTAATCCGCCATCGCCGATTCCAACTCGCCCTGCCGTTGATACGCCAGCCCGCGGTTCATGTAGGCATCCGCGCCTTTAGGATTGAGCGAAATCGCCTTGGTGTAGTCGGCGATGGCCTGAGTCCGGTCTCCCAGCTCGCCATACGCATTGCCGCGGTTGTAATAGGCGGTGTCCACGTCCGGCTCAAGCGCAATGATGGTGGAGAAGTCCTGAATCGCCAGCTCGATTTGCCCCTGCGCCTGGTACGCGTTGCCTCGGCCCATATAGCCCCACCGCTCTTTGGGCGCGAGCGCGATTGTCCGGTTGTAGTCCGCCATCGCCTGCTCGATCTTGCCCTGGGCCAGATAGACGCTCCCGCGGCCGTGATAGGCCCAGGCGAATTCCGGTTCATCTTCGATCGCCCGGTTGTGGTCCTGCAGGGCCTCATCGAGCCGCCCCAACCGTTTGAGCAACAGCCCTCGATTGTAATGCGCCTTGTAGTACCCGTTGATCTCGATGGCTTTCGTGTAATCGGCCAGCGCCAGCTCGCTCAGCCCCAGCTCATCGTGGGCGATGCCCCGGTTGTTATACGCCTGCGCATCCTCCGGGATCAGTTGGATGACGGTCGTGAAGTCCGGAATGGCGCTCGCATAATCCTTCAGATCGTTGTGCGTCAGGCCACGGTAGTAGTAGGCATCTGCAAACGCCGGCTCAATCGCCGCGACCACGTCAAAATCGTCGATCGCTTGCTGAAATTGCCCCAGGTGCCGGTGCGCGATGCCCCTGAAGTAGTACGCGACCCATGGGGCATCCGTTGAGCGGCACAGTGCGTCGTAATCCGCCAGCGCTTCGCGCACAAGCCCCAGCGCATCGTACGTCCGCCCGCGCAGGAGCCGAGCGCCGCCGAGCTCCGGATTGAGCTCGATGGCCGTGCTCAAGTCCCGAATCGCCTCTTCGGGATCGCCCCCAGCGACCCGGATGATGCCGCGCACAAAGTAGGCAAGCGCAGCCCGCGGATCGGCTTGAATCGCCAGCTCGCAAGAAGCCATCGCCTGATCAAGCCGGCCTTCAGTGAACCGCTGCCAGGCCTGCTCTAGATGCGCAATCGAGCGCGGATTGAATGGAAGCTCGTTGCCGATCCGCCGCACGATCGTGGACAACAGCGCTTCATGCGAACGGTCCGCATCACCCTGCGTTGTTCCATCAAGACCGGCATTGCGGCGCGCCGATGAACTGGCAAAACTAGCGCTGGCCGCGCCCAATACCAGTAGCGCTGTAATGCTCAAAAACCAATTTCGCTTTGTCATTGGCATTTACCTTATCGCTATCGCCTCCGGCTTCGCCCGCTCGCTCAGACGCGGGCGACCGAGCCGCTGGCCGGCGAGGAAGTGCCGCAGGCAGCTAGCCTGCGGCCTCCGGGCGCTCGCCTTGCAGCGAAGCGGGCACCAACTCCCCGCCCGTTGAGGGCGGGATCGGACAGGTGCCCGCAGCTTAGGAGACATTCGCTGCCGGCTCGCTGAGCCCGCGGATTCGCTCGCTGGGCGAACCGGAGGCTCTGCGGCCAGCAATGCGGTCTCACTTCTTATCGTCCTCAACTTTAAATTCGGCGTCGACGACGTTGTCTTTGCCGCCGGGCTTGTTGGCCGGCTCTTCCGGCGAAGGTTGCGGGCCTGGCTGCGCGCCTTTTGCGCCGCCTTCGGCCTGCGCCTTCTTATACACTTCCTCAGCCAGCTTGTGCGAGACTTGCGTCAGCGCCTCGGATGCCTGCTTGATACGTCCGGCATCGTCCGACTTGATCGCTTCCTTCAGGTCACCCAGCGCGCGCTCGATTGCCAAGCGGTCTGACTGGCCGACCTTGTCGCCCAGGTCCTTGAGGCTCTTTTCGGTCGCGTAGACGAGCTGGTCCGCCTGGTTTTTCGCTTCGGCGGTTTCCTTGCGCTTCTTGTCCGCCTCAGCGAACTGCTCAGCCTGCTTGACCATCTTCTCGATCTCGTCCTTGGAGAGCTTCTCCGGCGCGCTGATCTTGATCGACTGTTCCTTGCCGGTCCCGAGATCTTTCGCCGAAACGTGCACGATGCCGTTGGCGTCGATATCGAACGCCACCTCGACCTGCGGCACGCCGCGCGGCGCCGGCGGGATGCCCACCAAATCGAAGCGGCCCAGCTCCACGTTGTCCCCGGCCATCGGCCGCTCCCCTTGCAGGACGCGCACCGTCACCGCCGACTGGTTGTCATCCGCGGTCGAGAAGATCTGGCTCTTGCGCGTGGGAATCGTGGTGTTGCGCTCGATGAGCTTGGTGAACACCCCGCCCATCGTCTCGATGCCCATCGACAGCGGGGTCACGTCGAGCAGCAGCACGTCCTTGACCTCGCCCTTGATGATCGCCGCCTGGATCGAAGCTCCCATGGCGACGCATTCCATCGGGTCCACGCCGCGCTCCACTTTCTTGCCGACGGTTTCCTCCACGAAGCGCTGCACGATCGGCATGCGGGTGGGCCCGCCGACCAGGATGATCTTATCGATCTCGGCCGGCTTCAGCTTGGCGTCGCTCAGCGCATGCTCCACCGGAGCGCGGCAGCGGCTGATGATCGGCCCGATGATCTGCTCAAGCGTCGCGCGCGTGAGCTTCATCGTCAGGTGCTTCGGGCCTGAAGCATCCGCCGTGATGAACGGCAAATTGATGTCGGTCTCCAGCACGTTGGAGAGCTCGATCTTCGCCTTCTCCGCCGCTTCGCGGATGCGCTGGCTGGCCATTTTGTCGCTTCGCACGTCGATGCCGGACTCTTTCTTGAACTCGCCGGCGATGTAGTCCACCAGCGCCAGGTCCATATCGGTGCCGCCCAGTTGGGTGTCGCCGCTCGTGGACTTCACCTCGAACACGCCCTGCGCCATGTCCATGATGGTGACGTCCAGCGTGCCGCCACCCAGGTCGAACACGAGGATCTTTTGCTCTTTGCCCGCTTTGTCCAGCCCGTACGCCAGACACGCCGCGGTCGGCTCGTTGATGATGCGCAGCACCTCAAGGCCTGCGATCGAGCCGGCATCTTTGGTCGCCTGGCGCTGGTTGTCGTTGAAGTAGGCCGGCACGGTGATGACGACTTCCTTCACCGGCTCGCCCAAATACGCTTCGGCGTCCCGCTTCACCTTCTGCAAAATGAACGCGGAGATCTGCTGCGGCGTGTACTCCTTGCCGTAGATGCGATACACGTGGTCGGTGCCCATCTTCCGCTTGGCCGCCTGCACCGTGCCTTCCGGGTTGGTTGCGGCCTGCCGGCGGGCCGGTTCGCCGACCAAGAGCTGCCCGTCCTTCGTGAACGCCACGTAGGACGGAAACGCCTTGCCGCCGATGCTCGTGCCTTCCGCCGAAGGGATGATCGCCGGACGGCCATGCTCCATGACGGCGCACGCGCTGTTCGATGTTCCTAAATCGATCCCGATGACTTTAGCCATGTGAAGGTTCCTCCTGATCCTGTGCCTGATGGTGTGTTGGGTTGTCTGTGTGAGGCATTTTCGCAACTTTCACGAGTGCCGGTCGCAGCACCTTGCCGTTCATGGTATAGCCCACGTGCACTTCTTCCACAATCGTGTTCTCCGGCGTGCCGTCGGCGGCCTCCACGTGCCCGACCGCTTCGTGCACGTGCGGGTCGAACGGCTCACCGACCGTCGAAATCCGCTTTACGCCTTCCTTCTCTAGCAGTCCCAAGAGCTGCCGGTAGATGAGATGCACGCCCTTGATCACGGCATCCGCATCGGAACGCTTATCCACCGCGATGAGCGCTTGATCCAGGCTGTCGACGATCGGCAGCAAGCCCCGGACCATCCCTTCGCCGGCGTACTTCACGAATTCTTCTTTTTCGCGGCTCAGCCGCTTCTTCGCGTTCTCCACGTCCGCCAGCAGCCGCAGGTGTTGATCCTTGAGCTGCTGCAGCTCCCGCTCCAACTGCTCCGGGATGCTGGTCGCATCGGCGGCGGCCGGCTTGGTCGGCTCGCCGGTCGTGCGGTGCGGCTCCTGCGGCTTCGGTTTCATCGCGCTTAGGCCCCGCTCCAGCGGCTCAGCGTCTCCGTGAGGCAGCGGCCCATGCCCTCGACGACCGAACGCAGCCTGGGGTAGTCCATCCGCTTCGGCCCCAGGATGCCCACACCGCCGATCACTTCGCCACCCATGCCGAAGGGCGCGATCATGTAGCTGCAATCTTCCAGCCCGGGCACCTGGATTTCCCGTCCGATGCGCACCCGGACCCCGCGGCCGTTCAGGTCCTGGCGGATGCGGGACAGCAACACTTCTTCCGCATCGAGCCCGCGCAAGAGCGCATGCGCCTTGCGCGGGTCGCGGCTGAACTCCGGCTGCGCGACGATAAAACTCGCCCCGCCGAGCAACAGCCGCTCCTCAGGCTCGGTCGACAGCGCGTGCTGCAAAATGTCCAAGGAACGCTTGACCAGGTAGTAAAACGAATCGTTCTCGGCCAGCATGCGCCGCTCAAGCGACTGCAAAAGGTTCGTGCAGGTCAGCCCGGCCAGCTCGGTGTTGATGAACCGGGCCAATGAGGCAACCTCATCGCGCGTGATCGACTCTTCCACTTCGACCACATGGGAGGAGATCATTTCCTCGTTGGCGATGAGCACGCACAGCACGCGCCGCACGCCAAGCGGCACCAGCTCCACCTGCTTGACGGTGCTGCGCCGCACCGTCGGGGCGATCACGAACGCCGCCTGCTGCGTCAGCTCAGCCAGCGTGTTGCCGGCGCGCTCGAATACCTGCTCCGCTTCCATCTCAGATGGATGTACGAGCTGCTGAATCTGGCGTACCATCTCAGTCGGCAGCGGGTGCGAGGCCATCACCGAGTCCACGTAGAAGCGGTAGCCCAACTCGGTGGGCACCCGGCCGGCGGACGTGTGCGGTTGCTCCAGTAAACCCGCTTCCTCAAGCTCCACCATGATGTTGCGGATCGTCGCCGGGCTGAGTGTCGAGCGCAGCTTGCGCGACACCAAGGCCGAGCCGACCGGCTCAGCGGTGGCGACGTATGCCTCGATGATGAGTTCGAGGATTCTGTTTCTCCTTTGTTCAAAATCACTTACGGTGATGCTCATGTTAGTATTAGCACTCACTGTTTTTGAGTGCTAATTAAATATAATCCAAGTAAGCGGTCTTGTCAAGAGTCCACCACGTACGAGGAAATGAGGGAAGGACACGGCTCCGGCAAGCGGGCCAGCAGCTCGGTCACGCCATTGGCGTCTCGGCGGCTGAGCACTTGGCCGTTCTGGTACGTCGCGGCCAGGACATCCGAGCGGTCCACCGGGATGCGCAAGCGCACCGGCGGGACGAGCAGCAGGTCCAACTGGCGGCTGATGAGCTCACACAACTGCGGCAGCCCCTGCCCGGTGCGGGCCGAGATGATGCAGGCCGGCTCGTACGCCCGTTTGATGACCTCAAGGCGGCTGGTTTCCTCGATACGATCCGACTTGTTGAGCGCCGTCACCACCGGTTTCTCCTGCAGCCCCAGTTGGCGCAGCACCGCCTCGACCGCTTCGGCATGCTCGAGTGCGAGCGGGTGGCTCACATCGAGCACGTGCAGAAGGATGTCCGCGTCGCGCGCTTCTTCCAGGGTCGCTTTGAACGCCTCGATCAGGTGGTGCGGCAGGTGGTGGAGGAAACCCACCGTGTCGGTGAGGATCACGATCTCCCCAGTCGACAGGTGCAGCCGCCGCGCAAGCGGATCGAGCGTGGTGAACAGCTGGTTTTGCGCGGTGCCTTCAGCGCCGGTGAGCTTGTTGAGCAGCGTGGTTTTGCCGGCGTTGGTATAACCGACCAGCGCGACCACGGGCAGCTCGGTTTCGCGTCGGCGGGAGCGCGTCGCTTGGCGCCGTTCGCCCAGCTTGTCCAGCTCGCGGCCCAAGCGCGTGATGCGCGCGCGGATACGGCGGCGGTCCACCTCGAGCTTCTGCTCACCAGGGCCTCGCGTGCCGATGCCGCCTCCCAGCCGCGAGAGCATGACGCCCTTGCCGGTGAGGCGCGGCAGCAGGTAGCGCAGCTGGGCCAGCTCGACTTGCACCTTCCCTTCCTGCGAACGGGCGCGCTGCGCGAAGATGTCGAGGATGAGCTGCGTGCGGTCGATTGTTTTGGCGCGCACCGCCTCTTCGATGTTGCGCTGCTGGGCGGGCGAGAGCTCGTGGTTGAAGATCACCACCTGCCCCTGGTGTTGCACAACGAGGGCTGCGATCTCTTCGAGCTTGCCGCCACCCAGGAACGTGCCGGCGATCGGCTGGTGGCGCCTGGCACTCACCTCGGCCACAACCCGGCAGCCGGAGGACGTCACCAGTTCGGCAAGCTCGCGCGCTTCATCCTCGATCGGCCATGAGGCGCCATCGCGGGCAAAGCGCGGGTCGAGCTGGACGGTGATTAAGACAGCGCGTTCAGCAGACATGAGAGGATATAGCGGGCGCGAAACGGTGCGGCGCCGGGTCGATCACAGGCTTACGTCACAAGTTCGGGGCGTGTGGCGGGAATACGGACCTTGCGGAGCAGATCGGCGAGGCGGGCAGCGCTCTCCCACGGCGGTTCCTCGTGGGGCAGCTCCACCCATTGGAGGTTCGGCGTCTGGCGGAACCAAATGAGCTGGCGGCGCGCGTACTGGCGCACGCGCTGCTGCCAAATCGCAACCGTGTCCTTCAGGCTCATCTTGCCGGTGAGGTACTGCTCGATATCTGCCAGCCCGTGGACCTGCCGCGCGGTGCGTGACAGCGGCAACCGCAGCAGTTCCCGCACTTCGTTGATCACGCCATGCTCGTAAATCATCTCCAGCAGCCGCGCGTTGATGCGCTCATACAGCGCGGCCCGGGTTCGGGTAATGCCGATGACCATCACCTGGCCGTGCAACAGCTCAGCGCTCGCCTGCCGCCACCAGCTCGAGATCGGCTTGCCGGTCAGGGTGTACACTTCCAGCGCCCGGATGATGCGCCGGGCGTCGTTGGGATGGATGCGCGAGGCCGCCACCTGGTCGATGCTTTGCAGCCGGTTGTGCAGCGTTTCGCTGCCCACCCCCTGGCACTCGCTCCAGAGCTGCTCCCGCACGCGCACATCCGCCGGGGGCGCATCGCAAAGGCCTTCGGTGAGCGCTTTCAGGTACAAGCCGGTGCCGCCGACGATCAAGGCGCGGCGGCCGCGGGCGAGGATCTGGTCGATGATGGGTGCTGCCATCTTGCGGAACTCGCCGACGCTGAAATCAGAGGTGGGTTCGATGCAATCGATGAGGTGGTGCTGGACTTGCGTTCGCTGGCCGTGCGTGGGGGCTTGGGTGAGGATCCGCATGTGCCGGTAGACCTGCATCGAGTCGCAGGAGACGATCTCCGCTCCCAACAACTGCGCAAGCTCTACCGCAACCGCGGACTTGCCAACGGCGGTCGGGCCGACTAGTGCAAAAACCCGCTGCATGTTTGCGCTGCCAGCTCCCCGAACAAGGTATGTGGAGTACCCCGGGTGATGCGCACGTGCATGGTCTGTCCGAGCAACGCGTCAGGGCTCTCAATGATCACCCCGTGGTTGCCACGGGTCCGACCAAACCATTGTCCTGCAATCTTGCCCTGGTTTTCAACTAAAATTTCAGCCTCCCGCCCTTCCCAGGCCTTGTGGCAGGCTTCGGAGGCCTCGCCCTGGAGCGCGAGCAGCGCCTGGTTGCGCTCCTCCTTCACTTCGTGCGGCACATCATCCTCCCGGGCGGCCGCATCGGTGCCTGGCCTGGGGGAGTACTTAAAGATGTAGGCATAGTCATAGCGCACCTCGCGCATCAGCCGGACCGTGGCCTGGAAATCCTCATCGGTTTCGCCCGGGAAGCCCACGATGATGTCGGTCGATAGACTGATGTCTGGCACCAGCTCGCGCAGCCGCTCGATTTTCTTCAGGTACGCCTCGGCGGTGTAGCCGCGGCGCATGGCGCGCAGGATCCGGTTGGACCCGGACTGCGCCGGCAGGTGCAGCCACCCACATACCGACTCGCACTCCGCCATCGCCTCAAACAGCCGCTCATTCGCATCAAAGGGGTGGCTCGTGGTAAATCGAACCCGCATACCTGCGGAGCACCCGCAGCGTCCGCTCGCTCGAACGCTCGTTCCGGGCGCTGCGCCGTCAGCGAAGCGGCCACCAACTCCGCGCCCGTCTGGGGCGCGATCGGACAGGTGGCCGCTGCTTAAGAGATGTTCGCTTCCGGCTCGCTGAACTCGCGACTCGCTCGCTAGCCGCTGGGGTGCTCCGCGATGGAGCTCGTCGTCGAGCAATCGCAGGAGCTGCGGGAAATCGAGCAAGCTGTCCGGGTTGTCTTCCAGCAGACGCAGCCGGCCCAGCGGCCCCTTATAGCCGCTCCCATCCGGAAACCGCTTGCCATACGAGTTGACGTTCTGCCCCAGCAGGATCACTTCCCGATACCCGGCCTCCACCAGCCGCTGAATCTCTTCGATGATCTCATGCGCCGGCCGTGAAATCTCCTGCCCGCGCGTCTTAGGCACGATGCAGTAGGTGCACGCCTTGTCGCACCCTTCCATGATCGTCACGAACGCCCGCACGCCTGGCCGCCGATAATCGCCAGCTGGCTTGGCATCGAGCGGTCTGAATTGGCGGCCCACAGCCGCAACTTTCTCCGCAGGCCACGGTCCACGGTCCACAGCCTGGCGCTTTTCCTGGATCTCGGCGAGTAAATACGGCAGATCGTAGAGTTCGGCAGGACCCGCAATGAGATCAACCTTTGGGAGCCGCTTGAAGATCGTCTCCTGCTGCAGCTTCGCCATGCATCCGATGATGCCCAGCACCAGGTCCGGCTTCTCCTGCTTGAGCATCGACAGCTCACCCATTTTGCTAAAGGCGCGCTCCTCAGCATGCTGCCTCACCGAGCACGTATTGAGCAGAATCACGTCCGCGGCTTCTGGCTGCTCGGCAATCTCGTAGCCCTGAGCGGTAAGCATCCCGAGCACCTCCTCGGAATCCCGCTCATTCATCTGACAACCGTAGGTCTGGAGAAAAACTGTCTTATTCATTCGCGGTCAAACTTCAAAAATAAGAACCGTTCCCATTTTTATGCCTGCGTCTTGAGAAACGCCGAAAACTCGGCGGCAAACGTGGTATAGAACGCGGCACCGCTGCCTGCCGACACGCTACTTTCTGCTCGAAACTTCTTGTCGTGTGAGTCGTAACGCCACGAACTATATATGCTGAACAACCCTGCCGCCGTGAGTTCCTCCATAGCTTGTTCGACCATGTACGGATGAAACCTGCTCAAGCCGCCATCACACAACTCGGGAATGACGTAAGACTTGATGATCTGAGGTGAAGGGCTCTGGCCCGGGGTGACGCGTCCGCCTAACACCACCTGGGAGCCGTACAACCGATCGAACTCGGCCAAAACAAGCAACGCATTCAAGGACAGGCGGCGAATCAGATCCACAAACAGTAACTTCTTCACATCATCGTGCTGAGTCCGCAGGCCGTTCACAAACGCACGTGCCAAGAGCTGATGCTTTTCCTCGAGTTGAGCGTCAAGGGCCGCATCGACCGTTTTCCGAATAAACTGTTGCCCCGTATCGGTCTTATACCAATCGTCGATCGATCCCTTAATTCCCTGTAGCTCGACTCGGACATTTTCACAGAGGGCAAGAATGTACTGCTTGTCACGCGCCTGATGGTAGGCTTCCCACCCCGCTAAGAGAGGCGCCAGCACGTCGCCGACAAACGGCACCCTCAGCGCCAGCTCCTTCATTCCGGATTCGAATCCCCGGCGCCGAGCCTCTTGTTCCTGGGAGTCTAGCAGATCCATCTCATTCGACTGTCACGCGCTCGGTCCGCTACCATTCGGCAATACATGGATCAGAAGGCGTTCCCCTAGAACCGACTAGTCGTCAATTACTACCTGGTCAACACCACGAGGAACGCCTCTGGTTTCCACTGTCCCTCGAATTCAGGTCTAAAGGATTATCTCCTTACGTAGTGACGCGTAATTGTGCGCTTCCTTATCTTTAAGATCTTCACTGATCTGGAAGATACGTGACTTTCTAATACATCACGAATGTAAAGGCTAGCTAGGTTACAGGCTACACTTGCTGCAATATACGTTTTCAATTGATGTTGGGGATTATTCGGCTTTAAAGATGGTTTCCGCGTTACGTGCACAATCGCGTTTCTAAAAACGTTCCACAGGTACTCACCCAGACTCTTTCTTCTACGCTTTAACTCATCTTGTATTCGCTCATCAACGGCGAGCTTGTGCTCCGGGATACTATTAATCCATGTCATCGCCCTATCTTCTGCTTTTCCGCTCACCGTCTTTCCAGGAGGAGGAAGCTCAAGAATCTTCCAATAGTTGATGAACCTGAAGAACGGGCTGGACGAACAGTGCGCTTCATTCATCAAGCTAAGCGCCAGCTTCTCCGTCTCGTCTTGGACATCTGGGATATGGTCGGGTTCTCGAACAACGCCCTTTGGAAGTGGCGGGTACGGGATATGAATCGGCATATTTTCCAGCGTCAATTGCCCCGTCCGAAATCCAATACCCCCCCTCTGGACTACACTCGACTCCACAGTTCCATTCCCAGCTTAAGTAATCACAGAACCGTGAAAGGGTTCCATAGATGTTCTCCTGCTCAGCATGCTGCGCCTCTGCTGGAGCGTCCAAGATTGTCAGGATTTCATTTGACTCTCCTCTTATTCCTCGTATCAACCGAAAGATTCGACCTTCGAACTCAAAAAAGTACTCAGCGCATGGTAGTAACCAACCGAAGTAAGGTGTTCTGATCTTATAACGAAGCACTTGAGCCATCTCAAAATCCAAGAAAATAGAGGACAGTTCTTATCTTAACCGCAGAAATGAGAACTATTCCTATTCTTCCGAAGACTCGGTCTTATGTCCCTGGACTAGGCCCTTGCCGTCTATGCCTTTATGATCGGCTTATACGTCTTGCTAGCATCGACATTATTTCTGCAATAACGCCTAATAAGACACCAATAGCAATTCCCTTCCAAATAATCGAAAACGTAAAACCTCCACGCATAAGGGCAGCAATAATACCCACGATCAATCCGCCGGTTGCTCCTCCCCAAATAGCGTTAGGACCGCGAAAGAAGGAAACAAACAACGACACGATCGCGATAGTCGATAAAATCGTCCACATAGGAAATCCGAGTGTCACGTTAGCACTCTTTTCTGGTAGTGGGTCAGCTTGGCAGAAAGATTCTTAGTCCTCAGAATCGAGCCACCAGGAAGCCAGCCATCCACCACTCGCCATATAGAAAGCAATCTTGACGTCCTGATGAGTGATCGCGTGATAAATCCACAAGGCAATGCAAATACCCAGCCAGATCAAGAACGACCTTCCACCACGTTCTTGCCAGGATTTTGGTCTCATCGCTTATAATTCCGGTGCCACATTACTTATCTCTCTGCCCGCTTATTGCGTAGCGGCGGGGCGGACGGGCGCAAGCGGCTGGGCGGGCCCACCCCTAGAAAATTGGGGACGTTTCTCACTTTTGGTTACAGCAGGCCTGAGGCTACCAGCAGCCGCCTCGACCAAGCTTGCGCCTCGTTGGCAATGGTCAACGGTTGGTATTGCGTTCCCCACCCGCGTTCCCATGATGCCAGCTCCACCTGCAGCTGAGCTAATAGCTCGCACTGCTCAAGCGAACACGAAGCCGCGGCCCACTCAGTGAAGTACTTACTTTCTCGAAAGAGCCACGCACTCGCCTCGCGCTCAGCGCGCTGCGCGTGCCAGGCGATGCGGTTCAGGTTGGAAGCGAGCCCTCCAAGCTGGATGGGGGACTCATCACGCTGGTAACGGGCTTGAAGCACAGCGAGATCTTTCATGGTTGCTGGAAGACCCGTCGAATAATGCGCTCTACCTGCTCACGGATCGCAGGGTCCTGAATCTCCATCGACCGGTTGAGCTTGGGCCGAATGTTAATGAGGGCGCCAAAGCGAACAGCCTGTTCCTTGGGTAGCCAATCAGCTCCCCAGATATCCACCTTCTGACTGCCCGCTTCGATGAGCGCTGACTCGCAGTCAGCGTGAAACTCTCCGCCACCAGCCAACATTCCCCGCTGAATGTCCACGCCCAGCTTGATAAAGGTGCCATGTACTTCCAGCATCTGCGCCACTTGTTCAGCAGTGGCGGGTTGTTTCAGCACGTAAATCATCACTCTGAGCTTCCCAGCAACGTCGTCCCAGAACACGAGTTGGTCCACCAGCGTTCGGCCATATCGTCTTTGCGCCACACCTTCACGTTCCCAGTCTCCAAAGGCATCCTCAACGCTCGGACAGCATAGCGTTTGTCTGTTTCGAATTTCAGGCTGCAGGCATCCGATAGCACCGACGAATCAACAACTACATGGGTCGTAGAGAAGGGTTTGCTCACTTTGACGAAACCACAGGCTTGGTAGTCTGTTGGCAAGCACCATTCGGCACTCCAGGCGGGATTTCGGCCAGACTCAAAAACATCGACGGTCTTGGGTGCTTTGACGAACTCTTCAACTTCAAAGACGCAGCCGCCGTACGCCCAACCCTGGTAGTGGTCAACGCAGTCCAGCACTCGACCAACGAACACGACGTCCGGGTTGTCCCACTGCGCGCTGTTCTCCGTGCAATTACATTCGGCGGAAACTATTCGGGGGAAGATTAACAGAACTGCAAAGACACTCAGGAGACTTCGACTCATTCCTGGAAGTTCCTGGAACACATCATTGATCTATCTCCTAATTTGTGAGCGAGGCGGACGGGGCGCAAGCGGCAGCGCAGGCTCAGCCCGCCGGGCGCTTTTTGTACGGGCGGCTATGCCGTTTCAGCCAATCGGCGATGGCCTGTTCGGCCAAGGCCCCCTTGGCTACCTTCACCACGAACTCGAACGCGGTTTCCGGCGACACGCGGACATCATGGCCGTTCAAACGCAGCATCAGCAGCATCGCCTCAAGGCCGACCCGCTTGTTCCCATCCGCAAACGGATGGTTCGAAATCAGCGAGTGCCCCAGCGCCGCGGCTTTGCTGAACACATCGGGATAGAGGTCCTGCCCTGCGAAGGACGCCTGAGGCCGATACACGGCGGACTCCAACAGACCCTCATCGCGCAGGCCGAGGGTGCCCCCGGTCCGTTGAATGATCTGCTGGTACAGATAGAGGATTTGCTTCGGGTAGAGGTATTTCACGCCTTGGCTAACCGCTTCAAGAGTTCGTGGTCTCGGCTGAGCAGCGCATCGACTTCCCGACGGAAGTCGGCGGACACCATATCCTCTTTCGCTTGCAAGAGGATCAATTCGATCCCTTTCCGGACCAAGGACGATTTGGGAATACGGGTCGCCCGCGACACCTGTTCCAGTAATTTCAATTGCCGGTCTTCCAGCTTCAAGCTGATGGCCTTCATCCCGCTCACCTCCTGAATAAGATATATCATACCATAACAATATATTCAAGTATTACCATCCCGCTCATTCGCCTGCCCTGCCATGACCGTGGGGAACTCATTGATCAGCCTGGTCCATCGCTCGATGAAATCCCCATCCACGGTGTCGGGGTAGTGGAGGTCCGCCACGAGGTGGCAATCACACCCCTCAGCATATGGCGCCATCACATAGGTAGTGAAGTATTGCTGATCAAACGTTTGCGGCACCACAGCCGCTCCGGCCCAACGTCCGGGGCGCACTTCAAGCTCTCCAAGCACGCCTCCATGACGCTTGGGACCCTCGACTTCATTAGCTGCCTGCCACTCTCCGGTCTTCAATGCGGTGTGAATCATGAACTTCCTGGTCTCGTGCGAAAAGATCAACTGATTCTTACCGCGCGAGAAACTTGCTGCGGGATAGTAGGTCTTGACGAGCTCTTCCACGCGATCCAGGAATGCGTCAGCCGAGCCTTGCGACTGCGCCAGGCCGTTCGGCACTGCCAATGCCCCCGCCAGCGCCAGCATCATGAACGTGGACTGCCATCCCTTGGTCATTCACCCTCCGTCTCCGCCAATCAATAGGGAACGGTGCTCATTTCGCTGTGTGGTCGAGAGCGAGTTTGGCGGCACCGTAGACGACGGTAAGGTCCCGGTCCTTGGGACGTTCGCGCGGCATCGCCATGTCCTCCACCAGCATCATCCACGCCTTGCCCTGCTCCGACAAGACCTCGCGATCGTCGAGGTAGATGGGAATCTCAAGGAGTGGCTTGATCTGGCGCTCGATGTCCTGCCGGGTCTCTGGTGAGCAGGTGCGGGGAACGCCGATGCCGATGGCCCGGAAGTTCCTCATCCGCAGATTCAGCTCGCCCCGCAGACCCCGGACCATTCCCGCGAGTCGCTGCCCGAACCTGTCAGGACTGTCACGAAGTGGCGAAGAGGTCCTGCTCAAGCTTCGGAGGATGCCTTGGGACCCGACAAACCCCACGATCATCTGTTGTTCGTCGCAGTCCACTCCCACGAAGATCTGGATGTCCACCCACGGCCTCCTTCAGGACCGTCCGCTGGAGCGGACTACTAGCCGCCCGGTTGACGCAACACTTCAACCGTCAGGCGATCCAGGTTCTGCTCGTTGGCGGGGACGACGACGCGCTCAAGGCGGCTTGCCACTCGTGAGTTCTCGAAGGCCTGCGCCCACGAGACAAGCGTTCCCGCCGCCGAGGGAGCCAACGCAACGGTGAGGCGATACTTTGGCTCCGAGACGTGTTGAATCACGATCTTCCCCGGTGATTCGATTTCTGCAAACACGCTTTCGTTGGGATAGTTCCTGCCATCTGGTCCGTACATGATGTAGGACCACCGCCCGCCGTTCTTGAACTCGCAGACATTGAACGCATTGGTGAACCCGGCTGGCCCCCACCACCGCGACAGGCGTTCCGGATGGCTGAACGCGGCAAAGACTTGTTCGACCGTGGCTGGAATTTCACGAGAGGTGCTGAACGTACGCATGCCACTAATCCGGGATTTCGGCCTCGACGAGCTTGGCTAACAAGATGAGCGACTCCTGCCAGCCGAGATAGCAGGCCTCGGCCGGAATGACGGCCGGCACGCCTTCCTGCACGATGCTGACCTCCGTGCCGACGGAGACCTTCTTCAACTCGATCGTGGTCACCATGTCCCCTGGCAGGTTCGGATCGTCGAACGCGTCCGTGTGCCGGATGCGCTCGTGCGGCTTGAGCTCAAGATACTTTCCCCCGAACGAATGGCTCTTGCCTGTCGTGAAGTTCGTAAACGACATTTTATAGCTGCCGCCCACCCTGGCATCCAGGTGGTGCACTTTGCCGGTGAAGCCATTGGGAGGAAGCCACTTGACCATCGCATCGGGATCCAGGAACGCCCGGTACACGCGCTCAGGCGTTGCATGCAGCACGCGGTGAAGCCGAATGGTGTTGGTTGCCATCGCTTGTTCTCCTTCGGGAAAATTGGGGACGTTTCTAATTTTTGTAGATCACACCGACGACCGCGCCTGCGACGAGGCAATCGACCAGCGCGGAGGCCACCCAGCCAAGCGCGAGGGCCCATGGAATCGGCAAGACCACATACCAGACCGACACGTAGGGGACCGCCACAAAGACGCCGATGAGCGCGCCGAAGCGCAGGCCTTGACCGAGGCCGGATTTTCCAGACTCATACCCTTTGGCGTAGATGAACGCGAACAACAGGCCGAATAATACCTGGCCGAGCATCATCAGCCCCATCATCCCGTGAGCTTCCGTCTGCGGCCGCCACACCGAAACGGTCTGCTCGTACAGCCCCATGAGGAGCCGGCCATGGGCGATAAAATCCAACACGAACACCACGGCAAAGGCCGCCAGCCCGGCAAGAATCCACCGCTTGAGATCCATCGCGCCCTCCCTTCAGCTCTCTTTAGAGTAGCAAAATTTCACGAGGTGCTTCGCGCCCTTGAGAAAGTAGAGGGAGACGAGCAGGAACAGGCCGCCGGACACGAAATAGGCGATCCTCCACTTGGGGTAGGTCCCTTCCATCGCCAGCGCCGTCGCCACCCCGTAGAGGAGATACCATAGGGAATAGACGAAAAACGACAAGCCGAAACTCCTCACCACGATGCCGAATACTTGCGGCGGAGCCATGCGCCCTCCTGGTTGGCTTTCCCCTCACCGTTTCTCCTTTTTCGCTCAGCGCCTGGTGCGGCGATAGGTGCCGACGAGTTGCGTCTGAGCGAGCACATGCCCCTTCACCGCTGTCTCAACCGCCGCTTTGGTTGCGCCAGGCGCAAGCGACAACATGGCATCGAGCGCATAGAGCTTGAAATGGTAGTGGTGTGTGCCGCTTGGCGGGCATGGCCCGCCGTACCCCGGCTGGCCGGAATCAGTCATGCCTTGGCGCATTCCATCGGGGAGCTCGCGATCAGAAGGAAATGCTTCGGAGAGATGGCGCAGCGCCGCTGGCATATTGTACAAGACCCAGTGGACCCATGTCTTCCCCGGCGCATCCGGGTCATCCACGATGAGCGCCAGGCTCTTGGTGCCGGAGGGCGGATCGGTCCATGCCAGCGGGGGCGAGATGTCTTTGCCGTCGCACGTATACGCGGCAGGGATCGCCTGCCCTTCGGCAAACGCGGTGCTCGTGAGGATGAAGGCCTGCATATCTTCCCTATGATCGCTCAACCGCGATCCCCTCGATGCGGCGGTCGGGGATGAGCCAGAGCAAAGCCACGAAGACGTACAGCGCGTCCGAGAGCCACTGGTTGACGAACGCCAGCACAATCGCCACCGCGTAGCTTGCAAGCGACAGCTTGCCCTTCACATCGCTGCCCAAGGCCGCTGCCAGCGCCGAATCCCGGCCCTGCAATACCAGGATGGCGTTCTGGAGCAGCGTGTAGGCGACCGCCGCCATCAGCAGCACCAGGCCGTACAACGCCGTCGGCCCGGAGCCGCCGTGGTGCTCGCCAAGCCAGCGCGTCGTGAAAGGGATCAGGGAGAGCCAAAAGAGCAGATGCAAATTGGCCCACATAATACGGCCATTGAGCCGCTTAGTAGCGTGGAGCAAGTGGTGGTGGTTGTTCCAATAGATGCCCAGGAACAGAAAGCTCAGCACATAGCTCAGGAATACCGGCAACAACGGCTGCAGCGCCGCAAGGTCGCCGCCGTGCGGTGCCCTGATCTCCAGCACCATGATGGTGATGATGATCGCGATGACGCCATCGCTGAAGGTCTCCAACCGCGTCTTCGGCATGTGGCGATGGTCACTCCTGCGCGTGCAGCTTTCTCAAGATGCCGGCCAGGCCACGGCCGAGTTGCTCGATGGCGGCTTGCCGCTTGGGGTCTGCCAGCGTCCCATCAGGGTTGAACGCTTCGTTCGCCCGGGGGACAGCCACCTGATCGGGCAGCACCAGGACATGGATATTGCTGAGAATAGAGCGCACGTGTACAAGCCCGCGCAGCCCACCCAGCGCTCCAGGGGAAGCGCTCATCAGGGCAGCGACCTTGCCCACAAAACAGGCCAGTGGCGCTTCACCTGGCGCCGAGCGGGAGGCCCAATCAATCGCGTTCTTCAGCACGCCGGAGATGCCGCTGTTGTACTCAGGCGCCGAAATGAGCAGCCCCTGATGCGCCAGCATGAGCGCTTTGAACTTCTGCGCGTTGGGCGGGATACCCTCGCTTGCCTCCAAATCGCCGTCATACAGCGGCATGGGCAGATCGCGCAAGTCGACGAGCGTCACCTCAGCTCCGGCGGCGCGGGCTCCAGCCACCGCGACCTTCACGAGCTGTTTGTTAAATGAGCCTGTGCGACTACTGCCGGCAAATGCGAGAATCTTTGGCACATACGCCATTACGCACTCACCGGCCCGCGGCGGCGCCTTGCTTGGTGAAGGTGCCGGCTTCGAACTCCTTGAACGCGGTCTGGAGCTCCTCTTTGGTGTTCATGACGATGGGGCCGTACCAGGCAACCGGTTCCTTGAGCGGCTTGCCGGACACCAGCAGAAAGCGCACTGACCGTTTGTCGGTCGTCACCAGCACCGTGTTGCCGGCGCTTTCATAGAGGGCAATGTCCCCTTCCTTGCAGATGCACGACGGCGAGAGGTCGAAGTAGTTTTCGCCGATCGCTTCGCGGCCAAACGGGTTCTGCCCGGCATCGAAGCGCGCTTCGCCTTCCACGACGTACGCAAACACCGTATAGCCGGGTTTGACCGCATGGGTGAACGTTTTCCCGGCGGGCAGCGACACGTCCAGGTATTCCGGATCCGTCACGATCTCCTGGACCGGCCCTTGCACCTCGCCGAGTTTCCCGCAAATGATCCGCACCGTGGCCCCCTCGGCGGTCTTCACCGCCGGAATCTGGCCGGCGGTGACTTCGCGGTAGCGGGGGTCCATCATCTTCCGGCGCTTGGGGAGGTTCGCCCATAACTGGAAGCCCCACATCCGTCCCTTAGGGCTTCCCTGCGGCATTTCTTGGTGGATGATGCCGCTGCCGGCGGTCATCCACTGCACGTCGCCTGGCCGGATGACACCCTTATTGCCCAGGCTGTCCTGGTGCTCCACATCGCCGTCGAGGACGTACGTGATGGTCTCGATCCCGCGGTGCGGATGCCAGGGGAAGCCTTTCACGTAGTCGTCGCGGTTGTCGGAATGGAAACAGTCCAGCAGCAAAAAAGGATCCAGCTGCGGTACCTGATGAAAACCGAAGACGCGCTTGAGGCGCACGCCGGCTCCTTCAATGGTAGGGATGCTCTTCCACACCTTTTTGATTTGACGCACTGGTTTGTCGGCACTCATCTCAATGCCCTTATTTTTTCTTATCCAGGCACCACATGACCCCACCGCGGCAGGCGATGAGGAGGAAGATGAAGGCGTAGAGCGCCGCCGGCTCGCCCTTGTTGATGGCTGGGAAAAACTCCGGGCCGAGCTGAAACTTCCAGTGAAACTGGAAATACGCCACCGCCATCTCACCGCTGCAAATGAATGCCGCCCAGCGCGTCTGAAGCCCCACCATGATCAGCAAGCCGCCGATCAGCTCGATGAGCCCGCCGAACCAGATCTGGGTTCCCATCTGCGGCTGGAAGTCGCTGAGGATGCCGAGGATTTTTTGGGCGCCGTGAAACGAGAACATGAACCCCGCCACGATGCGTAAGAGCGCGTACGCCTGATCGCTGTACTTCGCCAGCTGCTTCATCGACGACCTCCCCTGTTTTTCCTCATGAACGCAAGATAGACGAACCCCGAGAGCGCAAAGAGGTAGAGCGCCGTGAGGCTCCAGAACGCCCACGGAGTTTCCGGCGGCGTGATCACGTGCTGCAAGATCAGCCACGGCGGCATGATGAGGACGAAATCAATGCCCATGTTGAGCGCGTGGATGGGGGCTGGATAGTCGCCGTGCAAATCGTATGGGAACACGAAGCATCTGATCGCTACAGCAGACCACATGACTGCCAAGAGCACCCAGCCAACGGTGCGCTTCATGGAGCCCGGCCCAGCAGCGCCGGCAGTTGTTGGACAAATGCGGAGCGAGGCAGCACCGCGGTGCACCCCGCCGCGAGCGCTTGCTGCTGCAGATCCTGTTGGACATGCGAGCAGTACCCCACGATGGGAACGCCCGGATGCACCGCGCGCAGCGCGCGGATCACCGCCAGCGCATCAGCGCGCGACAGGTTCAAGTCGATGAGCACGCGGCTCCACGACTGGCCGTTGTCCAACGCCGCGCCGGCATCGGTGGCCAGGGTCAGGGGCGCCCCGAGCTGCGTGGCCGCGGCCTCGAGCTTTCCCCGGAAGATCAGGTCATCCACGATGGCGAGGATCATGAGGTTGCGGGTTGGCGGTTTCTCGGCGCACCGTAGGCGTAAATGAGGCGGGGCGCTCCAGCGGCGGCAAGCTGAGTACTTGGCGGGCCCGGTTGAGCGCGTCGTCGATATTGCCAAAGACGTTCTGCTCGCCGATCTGCACTAAGAGCCCGGAGCGCTCCAGCGCGATGAGCGGCTGCGCATGCACGTCGGAAAGGATGAGCACGGAGTGCTGCCGGACCGCGCTGCGATGCTGCTCTTTGAGCGCGTACAGCCCGCTGGCATCGATCGCCAGCACATGACGCATGCGCAGCACGATCGCCTTCGGAGGCGGGCTGATGATCCGCATCGCCTCGCGGAACGTGTGCGAGGCGCCGAAGAAGAACGGCCCGTTGATCTCGTAGACCTGCACACCCCGCGGTACCTGCCGGGTCGAAATGGCGTTGGGGTCTTCCGGCTCTTCCTCATCGATAAACTCGCGCGTCACGTCGCCGATGTTGGTGACCTGCGCCATCCGCCGGATGAAGAGGAAAGCGGCCAGGACCATGCCGACCTCGATCGCCGCGGTGAGGTTCACGAGCACGGTGAGCCCGAACGTGGTCAGCAGCACGATCACGTCGCTGCGCGGGCTCTTGAGCACCATCAAAAAGGAGTGCCACTCGCTCATGTTGTACGCCACGACCATGAGCACCGCCGCTAAGCATGGCAGCGGGATCAGCCGCGCCCACTGGCCGAAAAAGAGCATGATGAGCAATAGCGTCAGCGCGTGGATGATGCCCGACACCGGCGTGCGGCCTCCGCTATTCACGTTCGCAGCCGTGCGGGCAATGGCACCCGTCGCCGGAATCCCGCCGAACAGCGGCGAACAAATGTTCGCCACACCCTGGGCGACCAGCTCCATATTCGAGCGGTGGCGGCCGCCGATCATGCCGTCGGCGACGACCGCCGAGAGCAGCGCTTCGATCCCGGCTAGCAGCGCGATCGTTGTCGCGCTCGGCACCAGGCTGCGGACCATTTCCATATCGACATGCGGCAGCGATGGCCGAGGCAGGAGGTGAGGGATGTCCCCGAACCGGCTGCCGACCGTCTCGACCGGCAGATTGAAGAGTTGAACAGCCACGGTGGCCAGGACCAGCGCGATGAGCGACCCGGGCAGCCGTTTCGTGACGCGCTGCCAGCCGATCATCACCGCCAGCGACCCCGCACAGACCGCCATCGCGGCAGGGTTCGCCGCGCCGAAGTGCGGCACATACAGCCCCCACTGGTGGACAAAATCGGCCGGGACGTCGCCAAGCGGCAGGCCCAGCGCATCTTTGATCTGTGAGGAAAAGATGATCAGCGCGATGCCGCTGGTGAAGCCCACGACCACCGGATACGGGATGAACTTGATCGCGCTGCCAAACCGGGCGATTCCCATAAAGATGAGGATCACCCCGGCCATCAATGTGGCGATTTGCAGGCCGTCCAAGCCATACTGCTGGACGATCCCGGCCACGATCACGACAAACGCCCCGGTAGGCCCGCCGATCTGCACCCGGCTGCCCCCCAGCACGGAGATGATCAAGCCGGCGATCACCGCGGTAAAGAGCCCGCGCTCCGGCGACACCCCCGAGGCGATGGCAAACGCAATGGCCAGCGGCAGCGCCACCACCCCGACTGTCATCCCGGCTACGGCATCCGCCATGAATTGTTCGCGGCGGTAGCCCTGCAACGTCGTGAAGAGCTTAGGCTTTAAAATTGGCATTATGGCTGCAGCGTGCGGCCCTTGGCCGCTTCTCCGCGCAGGATCGTCAGCGTGCTGCTGAGCTTGGCGATAAGCCGGTCTTTGTCATCCCACACCTCGCACTCGGCCAACCCCATGGTCTTGCCGCGCGAGACAACCCAGGCGGTGGCGGTCAGCGTGGATTCCCACACCGGCCGCAGGTAATTGCACTTCAGCTCGACAGTTGTATAGCTGTCCCCTTCCTCGCAGGTCGTGGCGAACGCCGTGCCCATCGCCGCGTCGGCCAGATCGCAGATGATGCCGCCATGCAGCGTGCCGATCGGGTTGGCGTAGCGGCCATCCACCGGCATCTGGAAAATCACTCGCCCCTCATCCACCTGGGTGATACGCATCTGCAGCAATTTGGCGATGGGTGGGATGGGGGCTTCCCCCCGCTGGATCGCCCGAACCCGCTCAAGCAGCGTGCCCATGTGGCTTATTTGGACAAACGTGTCATTGTAGCACAGCCCACAGCAGCCTCTCAGGCAGCGGTCGCTTGCCGCGTCCGGTAGACCAGAACTTCGGCCCGCTCCAGCGTCACGAGCCCATCCTGGATCATCTCGTCAAGCTGCGGAAGAAACGCCCGGATTTTCTCTTCGCTGTCCACGATTTCAATCACGATCGGCAAGTCCTCAGAGAGACGCAAGAGCTTTGCCGTATGAATGTGGCTCTTCGCCCCATAGCCGAGGAAGCCTTTGATGCACGTCGCGCCCGCCAATCCCTGCTTGCGCGCAAGCAGCACGATGGCTTCATGCAGCGGTTGCCCGTGCCACTTATCCTGCTCGCCGATGAAAATCCGCAGCAGTTTCCCTTCCCGCGGAACAGAGACCATGCCTCACCTCGCCGTGTGCGCCATCACAAAGCCGATGCAACCAAGTGACCGATCCATAGGGCGACCAATCCGAGCGCAAGGCTGCCCAGCAAGTTCACCCCCGCCAGCACCAGCTGCCCCTGCTGGATCAGCCGCCAACTCTCATAGATCAGCGTGGAAAACGTGGTAAACGCGCCCAACAGCCCGACCATCCAAAACACCCGGGCCTCAGGCTTCAGCAGGAATTTCTGATCCGCCAGCGTCCCCAGGAACCCGACCGCCAAGCAGCCCAGGAGGTTCACCGCCAGCGTGCCATAGGGAAACGCCGCCCCAAGCCAGCGGTATACGGCTCCCGCGAGCAGGTAACGCCCTGCCGTCCCAATTAACCCCCCTGCGCATAGCATCAGCCACTTGTGCATCCTGGCTCCGTTTACGTCTTCACGACCTGCTGAATCCATGTGACCGCGCACTCGTGGAACGCTTCAGGCCGCTCTAAGTTCAACAAATGCCCTGCCTCTGGAATCGTCTCGAAGCGCGCGCCGCGGATCGCCTGGGCCATCGCCTCGCTCTCCTGGGGAGGAATCACCGCATCCTCAGCACCCGCAAGCACGAGGGTCGGGCAGCTGATAGAGGGCAACAGGGGTCGTGAGTCGCTGCGCTGCGCCATCGCGCGCAGCGCATCGATCACCCCGTCCGGCGAGGCGTCGCGAACCGCTTGTTCGACCTCGGCGACGACGGCTGGTTGGGACGCGAACGCGGTACGGCCCAGCAGCTTAGGAAACGTCGCCTGGATGAGCGCCTCGCTGCCCTCCTGGCGCACGCGTTCGATGAGCTTGAAGCGGCCTTGTTGCTGCTCGGGCGTATCCGCAGCCGCTTTGGTGGACCACAAGGCTAGCGCCCTGACCCGCCGGGGAAATTGCCGGAGAAACTCAAACGCCACATACCCGCCCATGGATAGCCCGGCCAGGACTACCGGGTCCTGTACATGCAAGCGGTCCAGAACTTCCGCCGCCTGCTGGGCCATCGCCGCGATCGACGGCTGAGGAGCGCGAGGAGACCGGCCGAAGCCTGGAAGGTCCGGCGCGATCACACGAAGGAATGGGGCAAACAGGGGGATCTCTCTGCGCCACATCGCGCCCGAGAGCGGGAACGCGTGCAGCAAGAGCAGCGGGGCGCCGCTTCCTTGCTCAATAATGGAGTGGAGCGCCATGCTTCACACGCTTGTACGCGAGCGCCAGGCGCATTTTTTCCCGGCGCGTGAGCCGCTTCAGCCGCCATTCGGCCGCCATCGCGGTGCTGCACGAATGATACCGCTTCATATATACGAGGCTCGCCGGCGCTCGTCCGCGCACGTACTTTGCACCGCGGCCGGCGTTATGGAGCCTGATCCGCCCCGCCACATCATTGGTGGAGCCGGCGTAATATGTGCCGTCGGCACATTGCAGCAGGTACGCCCAATAGCGCCCCGGGCGTTTCGTCGGCATGCGGATGAGGCGTCGCGCTCAATGGTGGTGTTTCATCTTCTTCTCGTGGATCCGATCGAACTTCCCCTGCTGCTCCGGTGTCAACACCGCCCTGATCTGGTCATGCTTTTCCTGCTTCAACTGCTTGAGCTGACTCATGACCGGTTCGACGCGCGTCTGGTGATTCTGGATGATCTGCTCCACCTGGACCCTCTGCTCATCCGAGAGCTTGAGCTTTCGAGCCAGCCAGGCTGCATGTTTGCCCGCATCCTTCCCGTCTCCGCGCTTCGCTTGCACGGGCGAGGCAGCCAGCCACACGCTGCACAAACCCGCCGCCAGACTGATCAGTCCGATCTTCCATCCTGCTCGTACCATTGCGGTGTCCTCCGTGTTACCAGCTATGACAGGTACCCACCATTATACCGCCCGGTCACTCGTAGCGCAGCGCGTCGATGGGGTTGAGCGCGGCAGCCTTGCGCGCAGGCCAAAAACCGAACGCAATCCCGACGCCTGCGGAAAAGCTGACCGCGAGCGCGATCGACCAGAAGGAGAGCGTGGTCGCCCACCCCGCGAGCATGGCCATCCCTAACGTGATCATCCATCCCAGCAGAATGCCCGCCATCCCTCCGGCCAGGCTGATCACCACGGCTTCGATCAGGAACTGCGCCAGGATGTCCCGGCGGCGGGCGCCGACCGCCTTGCGCAAGCCGATTTCCCGCGTGCGCTCGGTCACCGAGACCAGCATGATGTTCATGATGCCGATGCCACCGACCAGGAGCGAGATTGCCGCGATGGACGCCAGCAGCCACGACATGGTTCGGCTGGTTTCCGACAAGGCCGCTTGGATCTCTGCCATGTTGCGGACCTCGAACGTTTCCTGGCGTGCCGGCGGCAGGCGATGCTCGCGGATGATCAGCGCTTCGATCGCGTCTTGCGTGGCCTCCAGCTGGGAGGCCTCGCTGACCTCCACATCGATGGAATCCACATAGTCCTTGCCCAGCAGCCGGCGCATCGCGGTGGAAAGAGGAATGACGATCACATCGTCCTGATCCCGCCAGGTCGTCGCGCCCTTCTCCGGCAGCACGCCGATCACTTGAAACGGCACCCGGTTGATCGTCATGGACTCGCCCAGCGGGTTCGCATCGCCGAAGAGCTCCCGCACAACGGTCTGGCCCACCACCGCCACCCGGGCCCGCATGCGCTCTTCTTCCTCGGTAAAGAACCGCCCCACAACCGGCATCGCCGCGCGAATCGCGGCAAATTCGGGCGTCGTCCCCTGCACCTGAGTGCTCCAGTTCTTATTCCCGAACCCGACCTGCCCCCGGCCGGACACGGTGGGTGCCACCTGAGTCACGGTTGGAATCGTGCGGCCGATCTGGACGGCGTCCTCAAGCGTGAGGCGCGTCACCGCCCCGGCTTCCAGCGCCACCCCGCGCACTTGCCGCGAGCCAGGGCGGACGACCAGTAAGTTCGACCCCATGGAGGCCAGTTGGGTTTCAATCGACTCCCGGGCCCCGCTCCCCAGGGCCAGCATGGCCACCACCGCCGCCACGCCGATCAAAATACCGAGCATCGACAGGATGGTGCGCACGCGATTGGCCATCAGCGCGCGGACCGCTTGGCGGACGTGTGCGCGCAGCTCGCGCGCGGTCAGGTGCCCGGTCGGCACCTCAGCGACCGAGGCTGCCGGTGCGGCGGACACGCCGAACGGTCCGCCCACCCGCTCATCGGACTGGATCACCCCATCGCGCATCCGGATGATGCGCTGCGCTTTCGCCGCGACGTCCGGCTCGTGCGTCACGATCACGAGCGTAATGCCGCGCTGATTGAGCGTTTGGAGCAAGACCATGATGTCCTGGGCGCTTGAGGAGTCCAGGTTGCCGGTGGGCTCATCCGCAAAAATGAGCTGCGGATGGTTGATGAGCGCGCGAGCGATCGCCACGCGCTGCTGCTGGCCGCCGGAGAGCTGGTTGGGCCGGTGGGTCATTCGCTCCCCAAGGCCGACATCCCGAAGCAGCGTATCGGCGGTAGCGGGTGTGGAGCCGTTGCTGGAATACAGCAGCGGCATGGCCACGTTCTCGATCGCGGTGGTACGCGGCAACAGGTTGAACTGCTGGAACACGAAGCCGATCGTGCGGCTGCGCACCGCGGCAAGCTCATCCTCGCTGAGCCGGCTGATTTCACGGCCGGCCAGCCGGTAGGACCCTCCGTCCGGCACGTCCAAGAGTCCCAGGACGTGCATGAGCGTGGATTTGCCGGAACCGGAAGGGCCCATGATGGCGACAAACTCTCCCGGCTCGATCGTCAACGAGACGCCTCGCAGGGCGCGCACCTCAATGTCGCCCATCTGGTACGTCTTGTGAACGCCGGACAGCTCGATCATCTGGAACCTGAGGGCCGGCGGCCCCCGCCCCGCCCGGCCGGCGCAAACGGGTTGCGCCCTTGCTCGCGGCCTTGCCGCGGCAGACGGATCGACGGAGCCCACACCACATCGCCTTCTGAGAGCCCGGAGACGATTTCGATCCACTTGCCATCGGTGAGGCCGGTGGCCACTTCCTGCTGCAATGGACGCTGCCAAGGCTTGGAGCCGGCTACCCGCACCGTCGAAACACCCCGCTCTTCACGCACCGCTTCGGCCGGCAGCACCAGGATGTCGGACTTCCCATCAACCGTGAACGTCACCGTGGCGGTCATGCCGCTGCGCATGAAGTCCGGCACGTCCTCGGGCAGCACATCCACTTCATAAATCGTCACGTTATTTACCGTGGTGGCTTCATACGCCACATGGTCCACCGTCGCCTGGACCGGCTGCTGGGGAAACGCATCAAGACTGATCAGCGCGTCTTGGCCCACCTTGATAGCCCCGATATCCGTCTCATCGACCTGGGCCTTCACGATCAGCCGGTCGGCGATCACGACGACCGGATCGGCGGTGGTCACCGTCTGTCCAGGCTCGATCGCCCGGACGATAATGGTACCGTCCAGCGGGGCGAGCAGCGGGGCCGGCTTGTACGCGGTCTCCCACCGGGTAAGCGTTTCCGCATCCTGGGCTTGAGCCGCATCCAGCAGCGCAGCCCGGTCGGCCGAGCTCATCCACACCAGGATATCGCCTTTGGCGACGGCATCACCTTCGCGCACCAGCACCTCTTCGATACGGCCGGCGATCGGCGGCTTGATCTCGACGCGGTTCTGGGGCCTGACCTCGCCCGTCGCGGTTTTCGTGATGCGCAAATCCTGCCGGACGACCGTGACCTGGCGAACGGTTTCTTTTGCGGTTTTTTCACCGCCGCGCGAGCACGCCCGCACCACCCAGCCGGCGGCGATGACCGCCACGAGGATCGCGGCGAGCTTCCACCACTTATTCTTGGACATTCAGCGCCTCTTCGAGGGTGGCACCTTGGGTAAAGAGCCAACTGGCTTCCTGAATGAGCACATCTGCCAGGCTTTGCACGTATGATTTCTCAGAATCCGCCAGCTCTTGCTCGGCAATGTCGAAGTCCTGGAAGCTGGCCAGGCCGCTCGTGTATTGCGCGTGGACGATCTCGGCCCGCTGCCGGGCGGCCTCGAGGAACGACCGCCTGACCGCCACCAGCTCCCACGCATCCCGGAATGCCGCCCACCGCTCGCTCAGCTCGGCGATACGGCCGTCGCGCGCGCTGCGCGCCGCCTCCACCGCGGCCCGGTACTGGGCGCTCGACTCCAGCACGCCCTGCACGTTCTGGCCGCCATGGAACAACGGCACCGATACCGTGACGCCCAGCGTGCGGTCATCCTCCAGGTCCGAGGACTTCGTTCCGGAGGCGCCGTAATTAAAAGTGCCGTCGACCGTCGGCCACAGCGAGGCCTGCGACGAGAGGATCGCCGCCTTCAAAGCCTCCGCGCTGCGCGTGAGGCGCTGCACCGGGGGCGCGTGCTCGGCCAGCAGGACGTAATCCTGGGGCGGTTCCGGTATGGCCGGAAGCAATTGCTCAAGCTGGCCGTCGACCGGCATCGCCGTCGCAAAATACCCCCCGAGCTGCCGGCCAAGGGCGAGCGACTGGCTCTCCACGCGCCGCTCGGTCTGCCGCACGTCAAACGCCGCCTGCTCCGCGATCGCTTGCGCGCGCCGCCACGATCCTTGGTGCTCGCGCCCGGCCTCATACCGCAGCCGCAGCAGCTCGGCGTTCTCTGCTCTGCGAGCGGCGATCTTTCGATTCACCTCCAGGAGTTGATACAGCCGCAGCAGCTCGACGAAGGCGCCCCGCAGCGACTGCCGCACCGTGGCGCTTTGCTCGACGTACGCCCAGCGGGCCGCTTCCCACTGCCGCCAGGCTTGCAGCGCCTCCCCGGTGATGCGCCCTCCCGCAAAGAGCGGCTGCGTCACGTCAAGATCAAGCGCCAGCGAATCGGTTGTTGAGGACCCGCTGCGCGACTCCGTGCTCTTGATGGTGCCGTCAACGCTTGGCAGATACGCGCCGAGCGCTTGAGTGCGGTTGTGCGCCGCCGCCGAGAGCGTTTCCCTGGCCTGCCGGAGATCCGGATGGTGGCCGAGCGTGAGCTGAACCGCGCGCTTCCAGGCCATCTCCTCTTGTGCCGGACCGGAAATGATCTGCGCCTGGGGCAATCGAACCCGCAGGCAGCCGCTGCCAAGCATCAGCGCAAGTCCGGCCATCAACCAGCAAGCCTTCATCAAGCGGTCACTTGCCGTCACGACCTTCGCGACGCTCGCGCCAGCGGGCCTTGCGCGCTTCCCAGTCGGCTTCCAAGGCATCAAACGCGGGCTGCTGCTGTGGCGTCAGCAACTGCCGGATGTCCGCGCTCGTCGATGTCCGCACCGCGTCAAATTTCGGGCGAAGCTCCGCCCGAAGCGCATCGATCTTCTGCCGCTTGGCGTCCAAAATGACGGCGATCTGCGTGCGCTGCTCAGGCGAGAGCTTCAGCTTCGCCTCGAGCTGCGTGAGCAGGTGGGCTTGAACCTGAGCGCTGTTCCAATGGTACCGCGGGCGCACGATCCCTCCCCGCACCGCGGCAAGCGTCAGACCCGCTCCAAGCGCACCCGCCGTGATGATTTGACCCCAGGCCGGTTTCATGAAGGCTCCTCCAAAAGCTGCTCGAGGGAATCATCCGCCCCTTCTTCATGGGAGAGTAAGACGCTCTCGATCGATACCGTTTGCTGCAGCGGCCACTGCGCCATGACCAGGAAGAACGCGGCCGCCACGCCCATCGCCGGGATGAGCCAGCCGCGGTCCGCCAGCCAGCGCGAGATACGAACGGGCTGCGGTCGCGTTGAGGCGATGCGCCGCGTCGTCCGCTCGACGAACGCCTCGGATGGCTGGATGGCCGGCGCCTGGAAGAGCCTGCCCGCGACCCGCGTCCATTGCGCCACGAGCATGCGGCACTCCGCGCAGCCCTGGAGATGGGTCTCGATGGTGCGCCGAACGTCCCCGGCCAGTTCTCCGTCATAGAAACTGAAGAGTTGTGCTTGGATAGCGTCGTGATCCATTGGGTTCTCCTACTATTAGACGCTGCCGGCGCTCAAAAAGTGTCGCAGCCGCTCCAGCAGCTCCTGCCGGGCCCGGCGCAGGCGCGCCTTCACCGCATCGAGGGAGCACTGGAGCGTTCCGGCGAGCTCGTCGTAGCTCAGGCCTTCGATTTCGCGCAGCGTGAGGATGAGGCGGTAGTCCGGTGGCAGGTGCGCGAGAGCGCGCTGGATGAGCTCGCGGTCCGCGACGGTGTCGGCAGGGTCGCGCGAATCCGCCAGCAGTTCGTGGAGCTGCTCACCGGATGCTTCAATGAACGCATCCCACGATTCGGTCCGTTCGCGCCGGCGCTTGCGCAGGAGATCAAGGCAGTGGTTGGAGGCGATCCGGTAGAGCCAGGTGCTGACGCTGGAGCGACCGCGGAAGGATGGCAAGGCTTGATAGGCCTTAAAGAACACTTCTTGGGCCGCATCTTCCGCCAGCGTCGCGTCGCCCAGCAGCGAGGCGCATAGACGCAGCAGACGAACCTGATGAGCCCTCACCAGATCTGCGTAGGCGGCCTGATCGCCGCTGAGGATGCGCTGGACCAGCACCACGTCGTCGATGGCGGACTCTGCGGCTCGGGGTGTTGAAAGGCGGGCTTTACTTCAGGCGGTCGTCGATCCGGTTGTACACGCGCTGGGCGATCTCGATTTTCGGCAGCACGTTCAGGCTGTCCCGGGCTTTCACCTTCAGCTCAATCGTGTGCTTGGTCAGCGGCTTGATCGTTACGGTGACCTCCGCCCCTTCGACCGTGCCCTTGATGAGCCCTTTCTCCTTATCTCTGAGCTCAACTAATCCCAGATCTTCCACGATGCTTAACGCCTGGTCAAACGCCATGCTCGCTGAGCGCTCGTAATGGTTTTTCACCGAATCTTTGCTCAGCGCATAGCCCCCGACCGCGCCGGCACCCACGAGCAACACCGCGCAGCCGCTGCCGGCCAGCCCAACTGAGAGCAACCCGACTGTCACGATGACACGACACACGTGGCGTAAAGCCGCTCGTTTCATGCATGCCTCCTTAGCGCTCAATCGATGGGCGCTGTCGTGCATAGCCGCCTGGTAGATTCTAACATATTCTCCGGACTAGAAGTGCCAGGAGACGCCTGCGAGCAGCTCGTATTTTAGCTCCTCGTGCTCCCCGCCAAGGTTCTGGTAGACTGGCACCGGCACGGCCAGGAACGCCGAGACCGACTCGGTGAGATCGGCGGCCACCCCAGGGCTGAGCAGCACCGTCGTGCCGCCGCTGTCGAACACCTTCCGCTGCCCGCGGCTGCGATCCTGTTGCGCCCATTGCGAGTGCAGTTCCAAGACCACGCTGAGGTTCGGATGGGAGCCGATCGGCCGCAGCGCATAGGACGTTCCAAGGTCCCAGCGGAACACGTCGCCGGCTTTGTGGTCCTGGGCTCCTTCACCTCGATAGGTGTACTGGAACGCCGAGGCGAGCGTCACTTGCCGCCAGAAGCTGCGTGAAGCCGCCACCCCCGCGGTCACATCCCAGCTGCCTGAGCCGGGCTGCTGCTCCGCCTCGAATTTCGCCCCGGCCTGATCCCGGTCGGATGTCTCGCCCGTGGGCGTTTTGACACCCAGCAGCGCGGCGGCGTCTACGCCATCCTCCCAGAACCGGTACTTGCCCACAACCCGCAGGTCGCCCAGACCATCCGACCGTTCGCCTCGCCCCAGAGCGCTGTGGCTATCGATCTGAATGGACGTGCGTGAGACGACCGGAGCGACCACGAAAACGTCGAACCGGTCAGTCACCCCGTAGCCGGCGCTGACGTGATACAGCTCTTCGTGATTTTTCCCGTGCACGTCGCGCCCGTCATGGTGCAGGGTATGCGCATCGCGCGCCGGGATCGCATTGTAGCGCTGTTGTTCGAACAAGAACCCCACGGTGCCATGCCCTTTGCCGAGCATGTTCGCGCTGGGCGTGAGGACCGTGGCGCCCGCCGAGCGGCCATGCTGGCGCTTGGCGTTGAAGGGACAACTGCACGCGTCGCACGCCGATACCTGCGGCGCGTACGCGATGCCAAGAAGCAATCCAAGAAATGCGACCCGAAGTTGCAGCATAGAATGATGGCCTCCAAACCGTCGTGAGACAGCCTATGGATGTGATGAAGTCCGTTGGAAATGCGTGGAAGAAACGGGAAGCTTACACGGGGATCTTGTCTGGCGGATCGAGAAACGCGCTCAGGACGCGACAGGCGCGGCCATCGCAGGGGGACATCGTAGGCCGCGGGAGCAGCGAAGAGACGCTCAACAGCGGCAGGTGCGGATCGATTTTGCCGGGATGGAGCGCTTGCCGCTGCGCCCGCTGCTCATCGAGCGGGCACCCGCAGGCCTTTCGCATGCATGATGATCCTGGAGAGGCGTGGGAAGCAGCTCGCATGCGCGGCAGCTGCTCAAGGGCGGCCGCCGTCTGCGTGGCGAGCAGGCTA
>Ga0210019_1000700_pt1 | contig 40473 bp, 41 predicted proteins | sample CryGeyCG2114_020_2_FD_183969 | JGI IMG/M metagenome (GOLD analysis project Ga0210019, IMG submission 183969) | Groundwater microbial communities from aquifer - Crystal Geyser CG11_big_fil_rev_8/21/14_0.20 (SPAdes) (version 2) | ecosystem: Environmental > Aquatic > Deep subsurface > Groundwater ...
CTTACGGAACAGCCGTAGCCGGTGTTGCCAATACCGATCACGATATGTATGCAGAGGGCAAGGGCACAGATCCCAATGTATGCGGTTACTGTCATATTCCGCATAACGCGGTTGGTAATAAAATCTGGTCTGACTGGGGTAATGAAGCACAGCTTACATCAGGCCCTTCCAGCCCGATAGGGAACATGTGTTATACCTGCCATGACGGGACAGCAACTAATGCGGGCCAGACTACAGTATTCAATACGGCTCTTCAGCAGCATAAAGTAGGCGGGACCGCCGACTGTAATAGTTGCCACACCGTTCATGATAATACTAACGGTAAATTTGTTGGTATTGTCGCGACTCAGAGCGCAAATACAGAATTTGCCACTTACTGCGAAACTTGCCATGATGCGACTCAGTATCCCGGGGCAGAGATTCACGGTGACCACATTGCAGGCAGTGAGCATCCCTATAAAGATACTGGTGCGTTGCTGGATACCAGCTGTAACGCCTGTCATCAGATGCACGGAGCTGTTAATTACACAACCGGTTCTTTAACTAATCCGATATTAAAAGCGGATAATACTGATTCGGCGTTTTGCGCCGGATGCCACCCCGCTAAAATACAGGCAACTTCAGGAGCTAATAAACATCCTGCTAATTTAACATCGGGAGGGGCTTGGGGTAAGGTTGATTGTCAAGCCTGTCATGACGTGCATCAACCTAATGATCCGGGCAGGCCGTTTGTATTACTGGATGATAATGTTGATTCTGCTTATTGCCTTAGTTGTCATGATGCTTCAAGCACGACTAATGGCCCTAAGATTGGAGCCAATAGCCATCCTGTGGGGGTCGGTTTTAGTGTTACGCCTACGGATCCGACGCTTACTCCTGCCGGAGATGCCATTGATGATAATAACACCGGCGGGCCGGATTATCCGGGAAATAGTTCGAGCATAGTTTGCGAAAGCTGTCATTCCATACACAGCAAAGGAGTAGCGGCTCCGCTCTTGCGTATTACCGCAGGCGCGGGCACATTATGTATTAATTGTCATCCGAACAAATAGATGCAGTAATGTTTTAGATGATAATAGGGAAGGGCTACTATTGTTTGATGGTAGCCCTTTTCCCACAAAAAGATTTTAACCCGCCTTCGCGGAATTCTCCGCCTTGTAAGGCCGGGATGGATAGCTGAGGAATTCCGCTTCGGCGAGGTTTTCGCCGAAGGGAAGAGAAAGATTCTACGCTCTTACAGGCGTGGAGCTTCAAAAAAATTTAATGAAAATTATACATACCGGAATTATTTTGACGTCATCAATTTTTTTATTCTCTATAGCCGATTTGTCTTTTGCCGGAGTCGCCGGATCCCGGCACGACATGTATTTTTTGAGCAAAGGAACCGACCCTAATCCCTGCGCATACTGCCACATACCGCATAATGCCGCGGGTGATAAAATCTGGTCTGACTGGGCAAATGAGGCTCAACTCACCAGCGGCCCGTCAACGACCATTGGTAATATGTGCTATACCTGCCATGACGGGACTGCCAGCTATCGCGGCTTAAATAGCGTATTTAATCTTTCTCTGCAGCAGCATAAAATATCTGCCGGCCGGGATTGCGATATGTGCCACAGTGTGCATGATAACACTAACGGGCAATTTATGAATATAGCGGGTAAGCAGAATTCTTATTGTGCCGCCTGTCATGATGCTGCGGTTAATGCCGGAGGGTTAGGCGACCATGTAAGCTATCCCGCGAATCATCCAAATTGCGGAGGGTGCCATGGAGTATTTGAACTGGATTCATTAGGGGCAAACGGCGATGATGCCAGCTGCCACCTTTGTCATGCTAAAGCTCACGGCGCGGTAAATTATACGGCAGGATCGATAACTAATCCTATATTAAAATCCAATAATACGGATAGCCAGTATTGCGGGCTTTGCCATCCGGATTTGGTCCAGGCGAATTCAGGCGGCAGCAAGCATCCGGCCAATACATCAGGCAGTGCTTATGGTAAGATAACATGCCAGTCATGCCATGACCCGCATCAGCCCGGGATAACAAACCAGCTGTATCTATTGACGGACAGCAATATAGACTCGCAGATGTGTATTGATTGTCATAACGGTTCCAGCGGCCCGGACATCGGGCATTCTCATCCTAATCAAGTTAGTTTTGGCACTATTGTTCCTGTAGATGCTTCGCCGCAGACAGGTACCCCTCCGGGTAATCAAATAAATGATAATGATTATGATGATGGACATTCGGATCCGGATACTTACCCTGATTATCCCGCTAATTCCGCCAGCATGATATGCGAAACCTGTCATAGCGTGCATCGCAAAGCGGATAATGCCGGAATAAAACTTTTAAGAATAACCAATACTAATTCGGCATTGTGCTTAAACTGCCACACGGACAAGTAAGTATAGAGTATTGGGTATTGAGTATAGAGTATCGAGTACGAGAATTAAAAATTAAAAATGAAGAATCAAGAATCAAAAACTGCAGGTTATTTGAAAATTCCCTTAGCCATTAGTTTAATAGTTCTGGCTTATAATTTAAGTTTCGCCGGGGTGTCCGGGACAGTCCATGACATGTATTCTTTAGGTAAGGGAACAGACCCGAACCCCTGCGGCTATTGCCATATGCCGCATAAGGCCGCAGGAGAGAAAATCTGGTCCGACTGGGGCAATGAGACGCAATTAACCAGCGGTCCATCAACCGCCATAGGTAATATGTGCTATACCTGCCATGATGGGACAGTGACTAATGTGGGTTTATCGACAGCGTTTAACGCTTCCCGGCAGCAGCATAAAATACCTGCCGGGCAGGATTGCGATATGTGCCATAGCGTGCATGATAATACGAACGGAAAGTTTATGAATGTTGTAAAGAAACAGCAAACATATTGCGCCGCCTGCCATGATGCAATAGTTAATGCTGGGGGGCTTGGCGATATGACTTCAGCTGGAAATCATCCCAGTTATTGGGCGTCTACGCCCGCTCATAATATAAATGGTTCACCCACCGGCGCATTCTGTACGGCTTGTCATGAACGCGTGCATTATTCTCAATTTGACTGCAGGGGATGTAATTTTTGCCATAAAGCACATGACGGGACTAATTATTCAACCGCGCAAGTGCCTAATCCGATTTTAAAAGCCGACAATACTGATAGTCAGTATTGTGCCTCATGCCATCCATATAAGATTCAGGCATCAAGCGGTGGTGATAAACATCCGGCAAACCTTGCGGCAGCTGGCAACTGGGGAAAGGTTATTTGCCATGATTGCCACGATCCGCACCAGCCCGGTGTTACGAACCATCCTTTTATATTAACGGATACTAATGTTGATTCGGCAATGTGTATTAATTGCCACGATAATACAGCCGGGCCTGAGATAGGAGTTTCGCATCCGCATCAGATTCCTTTTGGCAGTATAGTTCCGACTGATGGCTCTGCTGCGGCTGGTACGCCCGCTGCGAATGCAATAGATGATGACGGAGAAGACGGAGTTGATTATCCATTAAATTCAGCTAATCTTATTTGTGAGACGTGTCATGGAACACACCGCAGAGTTGATGATGCGGGGACTAAACTACTTAGAATAACCAATACTAATTCGGCATTGTGCCTAAACTGCCACACGGATAAATGATGAAATTAAAAATGAAAAATAAAAAATCTAAAACCGTGACTTATTTTAAAATTCCCTTAGCCGTCAGTTTATTTTTTTTGATTTATGATTTAAGTTTTGCGGGGGTGTCTGGGACAGTCCATGATATGTACACACAGGGTAAAGGCACTAGCCAGGAGGTATGCGCTTATTGCCATATTCCTCATCAGGCCAAAGGTGATAAAATCTGGTCTGACTGGGCAAATGAGGCTCAACTCACCAGCGGCCCGTCAACAACCATAGGCAATATGTGCTATACCTGCCACGACGGGACAGTGACCAATATAGGCTTATCAACGGTATTTAATGCTTCGCTGCAGCAGCACGTTATGCCTGCCGGCCAGGATTGCGATATGTGCCATTCTGTGCACGATAATACTAACGGTAAGTTTATGAATGTCGGCTTAACCGAGAACTATTATTGCGCCAGTTGCCATAATGCTGCGGTAAACGCTGGCGGGCTGGGTGATTATACGAATTCAGGAAACCATTTTAATTATGGCGTATATGACGGCGCCCATCCCAAAAGGTTTGGCTCCGGCTGTTATAGCTGCCATTATGATCATATGCAAAGCATCGTGAGTTTAGGCAGTTGTAAATTCTGCCATGAAGCTCATGCCGGAGCGAATTATTCTACGCCATCGGTATCTAAACCTATCTTGCGTATTGATAACACCGATAGCGCATTTTGTATATCTTGTCATCCTGCGATGCAGCAGGCGACGACAGGCGGCAATAAGCATCCCGCTAATTTGACTGCCGGAGGAAATTGGGGCATAGTGGATTGCCATGACTGCCATGATGTACATCAGCCGAATAATCCTAATAATCCTTTTATATTACGTAACCAAAATACCGATTCCGGATACTGCGCATATTGTCACGAGGCGATTAATGAAACCTATGGGCCTAAAATCGGTAATGGGCATCCGGTAAATATTGCTTTCGGAGCCTATCCTCCGATTGATGCGTCTTTGACGCCTGCGGGCAATGCTATAGATGATGACGCATATTACGGGATAGATTATCCGGCAAATTCATCCGATATGATATGCGAAACATGCCATTCGGTGCATCGAAAGGGCGTGGCAAGCCCTCTATTGCGCATGAGCATTACGGATAGCTCGTTATGCCTTAACTGTCATCAGATGTAATGCGGTTGTTGGCAGTGAGTTATGAATTAGGCGAGATAAAAGAAAAATGAAAAGCATAAAAACTTTATTACCTATATTTGTTTTTATTGTCTGTCTTTTTGCTGCCAGCCATGTTTTTGCTTCACACGGCCAGGGACAAAAATGTTATATGTGCCATCATGCTATGCATAATAATAATTCTCATGTAGTTATAGACCGCAAGGCTGTTGACAATGGGCAGATAGCTTGTTATGATTGCCATTCTTCGGCCAGCGCAGTGGCAGCCCCGGACACGGAAAAAGAATTTATAAGCGGCTATTCCCGTCATCCTTTAGGAAGCGATAGCGAGTGCGTTGTCTGTCATGATTTGGGCAGCAGCCATATAGACGGTAATCTTGATAGTTGGCCGGACATAACCTTGAAAGATCCAGACTCGGCGGATTCCCATGTGTACACCGGAGTTAAAATTAATGATTTTTGCCTTTCCTGCCATGATAACAGCCCGGTTACTTTAGGCGGGGCGGCGAATGTGCCTGTAGATTTATCCAGCGCTTATGAATTTACCGGCCACGGTAAAATAAGCATAGATGAGCCTTGTAATTCCTGCCATGAACATCATGCGTCCATGACTAAACCCTACTTGATTAAAGATGTAATTAACAGCGCCAATGTTACGGGAAACGATAATAGCGTATGTTTTGCCTGCCATAGTTATTCAGAAGGAATTTATCCCGGAAAGAATGTTTATTTATCTTCCGAGCACGGCATCCAAAACAAACTTTGCATAGACTGCCACAATCCGCATGGGGACAATAAGGATTTATGTTATTTATGCCACAACGCGAATTACTCGGCGCATTACAGCACGCAGCGCGATAAGCTTTGCATAGACTGCCATAATCCGCACGAAAAGAACGACTTAAAGATGAACAGGGAAGACGAGGAAAAGCTTTGTTTTATTTGTCACTCCGGACTGGAAAATGAATTTGGGAATATCCGAGACGGCGTCGGAGGGGCATTTTCTCATCATAAAGTTGACGATGAAGAATTCGCAGGCGGCAGGGTAGAATGTTTTGACTGCCATAATCCGCATGTAGTTACAAAGCTGAATATCATTAGCGACCCGGAAGATCCTCTGCTCATGCCCAGGCCTTTTTCAAGCGCGTCATACCGCCAGAGAACGGCAGTTTATGATGATTTTTGCCTTTCCTGCCACGATGGTTCACGCATGGGCGCAAAGGACATAGCTTCAGAATTAAGCGATGAAAATTATCTGGATAGCGGTTTTACCGAAGACGGCAGCAAGAACCTGCATGCAGAGCACAAGGATAAAAATTTTGGATGCCAAAACTGTCATGATGCGCATTCCAGCGACGGAACCGGAGGCATGCAGCGGGGGGCTCTTTTACATGAGGAAATAACAGTAAATGATTGGGATCCATCCGGCGGATATAATAACGGTAAAAATTCATGCGATACTTCAGCTTTAGGTATGAGCTGTCATTAATGTTTAGAATATATAATGCAGAATGTAGAATGTAAAATTAACGAGGTAGAAGGGATATTACTATTTTTAGGGGTGTTTTTATGCGCTTTTTTATTTCTTTGCAAAAGTTCTTATGCGAATCCGGCAGAGAATTTAAATATTAATGCCGAATCCGAATATAAATTCAGTGATTTTGAGCGCGATCCGGAACCAGCCTTGTCATCAACCGGAGCGAATCTTTCCCAGGAGTATAAGTTTTATTTAGAAGGAGGGGTATTAAAAGACGGGTTGCTTGATGCCGAATTAGGAGTGTCCACGCAGGATAAATACAGGCAAAATGATGCGGATTTTGAAGATAAGGTGCGTTTTGATTACGGCAGGATTCTACGCATAGAAACAGAGACAACTAGAGAAACCGATGAAGAGATATTCTTTTCAGCCACTACTGAGCCGCAATCCCCGATATATACAATACGTAAAAAGTATGACGGCCGGCTTGCTCTGGACAGCGTATCAGAATTTGAGTATATTTTAGATCAAAACGAGAGGAATGATTTGCTTCTTGGCACTGTTACCGGAGAAAAAACCAAAACGCAAATTTTGCGTTTTCGTTCTGATAGGGGGCCTTTGAGTTTTGAAAGCGAATACCGAAAATCTGACTTTGATGACCTTTTGGGCGTACGCAGCGACATCAGTTCCACGGATTTGAATTTTAATCTTTCTTATCGTCCGGTAAAGTATTTTGGTATTTCCGGTTTTTTTGAAGAGAGCAAGGATGAGGATTTAGATAGAAGTACGGAGTTAAATTCCCGTAACTCGCGCCTTGAACTTGAGTTAAAGCCCTTAAATGAATTAAAATTGCGTAATCGTTTTAATATCCGGGAAGACGAAGATACAAATACCGGCGAAGACATAACCAATACCTCTGATGAGGTTATACTTAATTTTATTCCTGTAAAACAGGTTGACTTACAGCTTAACTATAAAAAAGAGGACGAAGATAAAAACAGAGATTCTTCCTCCATTGTTTCCGAGATTGACGAAAAAAAAGTCCGCCTAAGAATTAAGCCGGTAAGCGAGCTTGACCTGCAATCGGGATATGAAGTGTCGGATAAGTCAAGTAGTTCAGCGGCTGAAAATATCAAAAATACAAAAGTTTATGCCGATATCGCGTTTGAGCCGTTAACAAGTATCCGGCTAAGCACGAATTACACGAATACAACACAAAAAAATACCTTTACTTCTTTGACGGAATCTGATACAAAATCTATATTGGCATCCCTTCAGTATAGGGGAGGCGAAAAGCTGTCTTTCTATTTTCAGGCGGATACAAGTAAAACCGATAATCCTTCAACGGGGGCGTTTACAAAGACAGATACCCTAAGTTCAAATTTAAATATCGATCTTTTTTCATTTCTTGATGTAGTTGCCCGTAGCAGCCTGCAGGAAACCAGCGGATCTTCCGCTTCTGCTTTGGCAAAACGGCTGCTTAGCTCGATAGAATTCAATGCTCGGATTTTTGATAACCTGAAGCTTTCTACTGAGTATGAATTTATTGATTCAAGCGGAGCGTCTGCTTCAAATGAAGATTTATTTGATGTAGCGGTATTTTACAATATTGGAAAATTTGATTTTTCCTTGCGCCTCCAGAAGCGGGATGTAGCAGGAGTTAATGCCTTAGATAAAACAACGGTGTTGAGTAATATTAAATACAGATTTACAAAAAACGCGGTATTGAGTTTCAGGTTTTCCTTAATAGATTTCAGCGATAAAGAGATGGCGGCGAATAGCTATGACTCCACCACGCTGGAGAGTATTTTATCCATGAGGTTCTGATGGAATATCAAATACCGAATATTGAAAATCAAAAATACAGATCTATTATTTTTTTGATTTTTATATTTGTTTCTTTGCAGCTTGCGTTTTTTATAGATAAAAATACTGCCTTTGCCGAAGGGCTAAAGAATCTTAATGATGACTGCCGCGGCTGTCATCAAATAGAAGTTGAAAGTTTTGATTTAACTTTACACTCAGCGGAGATTGATTGTGCTGCCTGCCATGGTGATGTTAAAAAACATTTAAGCGAAAGCGATAAAAAAGGCAATATAATTAATCCCGCTAATTACGCGTTAAAAAAGGCAAATGCCGTATGCCTGCTTTGTCATACGGAAAAAGAAAGAGATGTCCGCGATAAATTCAGGGCGGTTGCTAATCTGCATGATGATATAGCGTGTTTTAGGTGCCATGTTGTTCATTTGACTGCTGTAGATGCTCCGGTAAGCGATATTGACGGTTTTAGAGATGATTTATCTATAGATTGCGCCTTCTGCCATGATGACCAGGGCCGGATTTTTAGCGAGTCGGAGCATGCCTCTTCAGGCCTGATATGTTCCGATTGCCATCTGCTGCATAAGATAAGTACCATAAGCCAGGATATTGAAGAGCAGATTGAAAAATGCCTTTCATGCCATCCTCAGCAGCAGCTGGAATTTAAATACCCCTATCCGCATCCATTAAGAGAGCGGCAAATTAAATGTTCGGATTGCCATAATCCGCACGGTTGGCAATTTGATAAAATGCTAAAAAAAGACGGCGATAGGGTTTGCGCGGATTGCCATGCCGACGTGGCCATAGAAGGAGGCAGGCATCCCGCGGGTAAAAACGCGGACCATCCGTTCGGCACTGTAGCGTGTATGGATTGCCACAGGCCGCACGGCTCAATTTTTGATAAAATTTTAATACATAATATTGATAGTATTTGCCAAACCTGCCATAATTAGGAATACGGATTATGGCGGATAATATATACGGATGCATACGGATTAAATATGGGAGGATTGAATGTATAAGAACATGAAATGCAAAATATTACTGGTTACGAGTTACTGGCTGCTGGTTACTTTCTTTATTGGCTGCGCGAGCGGGCCATCAAGTTATTGGCGGCCTAAGCATTTCTCGCGCTCTAAGTACATAAAGGTTGCCATAGTGCCTTTTACAAATCTCAGTAAAGAAAAGGAAGCTGATCAAAGGATAGCCTATTCATTGATAACGCATCTTCTCAATACGCATTATTTTAATGTTGTTGAAATGGGGGAAGTGCAAAGGGCTTTGAAGGAAGCCAAGGTGCGCAAGGATGAGGGCCTCTCGGTAGAGGAAATTAAAAAAATCGGCCGGCTGATTGATGTAGAAGCCTTGCTTATGGGCGCGGTAGAAGAGTATAAGATTGATTCCAGCACTTTACTTGGAGAAAAAGTATTTGTGCCGGAAGTGTCGATTAACGCGAGGTTAGTCTCTACTGAAGACGCCGAGATAATCTGGGCCGCGAATCACCATCGCAGAGGGGATGACAGGGTAACTGTGTTTGGGATGGGCAGAATTGACTCTATCAGCGAATTGACAGATGTTATTATAAAGAACATTGTTAATTCTTTGCTTAAAGTGGCAAAAAGCAAGAGGAGCGCGCTTACCGGGTTAAAACGAAGCGTTATTTTGGAGGATGTCCCAGACGAGGAATTAGAAAATACCGTTTTGGATATTAAGCCTGCCTTACGCGAAGATGTCATGGATAAGGCAATGGAAAGCGTAAAAACGGCGTCAAAAGATTCCTCAAGCGCGATAGCGCCTAAAACAGAAGATTCAAAGGCAAAAATAAAAAGCGATTACAAAAGAGAGTATGAGCGTGTAAAAAAACAATTTTAATATATAATCATGACAAGATTTTCCGGGAAAATAATTATATTTTGTTTGATATCGCTTGTAGCGGTTATTTCCTATAGCATTAGCCAGGAAATTTTAAATTCCGGAGAGGACTGCATTAAATGCCATGATCCGGCACTTGGCCCGCAAAGAAATTTTGTCCATCCGTTAATAAGAGAACATAAGTGCCGTGCTTGTCATATTGATTACGACGCCGAAGAACATATAGAAGGCGATAAGCCCCAAATAGATGTATGCGCAGGGTGCCATCCGGAGGAAAACCTCGGGCGTTCTCATCCTATTGGCAGCGGGATTACTGACCCTAATACCAATGATACGATGACCTGTGTTTCCACATGCCATAGGATGCACGGTACGGATTTTAAGCAGCTTGTCCCTTTTAAAAATAATATGGAGCTATGTTTAAGTTGCCATGAAGACTTTTAAAATAAGAGTAGGTAGTATTGATTATCATTGCTTTGGAAGGGAGATAAGATGGAAAATAAGAGCTTTAAGAGAAGAAACTATTTTTTAAAAGATAGCCCCCAGCCTGGATTAATCGTAAAGACATACCTGATCCTGTTTATTATTATGCTTGTTTCAGGGGTGGTATTTTACTTTATCGGAAACAAAAATTTGTCCCGGGAATTTTTTCAGGCGCATTCGGTAATAAAGACAACCATGCATCTTCTCCTGCCGTCGCTGATTTTAATTAACCTGATTGCCATCCTAGGCTCGGCTTTTATGGTAATAAATTTTACGCATTCCGTGGCAGGCCCGATATACCGCTTAAAACACATATCCGAAAAAGTGGCGAATGGCGATTTGACTTTAAAAGTACATTTTCGCAAAAAAGATACAATCCATCAGCTGGCAGAAATAATAAACCATATTATCAAAGGGCTGCATTTACGCCTCAAAGAGTTTGACGGTTCATTAGCGAAACTGCGCGATTTGTCGGAACAGATAAATAATCTGGATAAGCTTTCCTATGATGAATTGGCGCATTTAAAGAAGAAGCTTTTAGCGGTTAGCTTGGAGTTTGAGAAAGAAATAGAAAAATTTAAGCTCTAGGCCTTTGGCGAAGAATCCTGTCATTAAACCTTCCTAATTTACCTTTTGCGCTAACTTTATTTCGTGGTATAATCAAAATTGTTAATCGGCTGTTTTTTTATCTTGCGCGCGCGCAGGATTTATTATGGAGGATATATGGAAAGCAAGCCTATTAAAGGGCTTATATTAGCGCTGGTGTTTTTGTCTTTAGGCGGTTTATTGCTGCATTTGCGGATACACCCGGTTTTTGAGGATGGCGTATTGGAATGGGAGTATTTGATACCGCCGGCATTTGGATTGTTGACGGTTATTCTTTTACCCTTTTTGTTTTGGCGAAAAGATACCGCTGATTTAGCCTATCTTTTAGCCGGCGTTAGCGTAATTTTCGGCATAATCATAATGAGCCATTTGTCTATTGTCAATTGGCAGGGGGGAATTACAATTTTTAAGGTTTTATTTACGACCACGCTGGCGGATTCTTTGATGCTTTTGTCTAAATTTTTTGTTGCCAGGGCTATATTTAACGGTTATTATCCTGAAAGGACAACCTTGAATTATAAATTCCCGCAAAATTTCAGGTTTCTCTTTGACGGCTGGTGGCTGCTTCATTTTATAGCGATCGGCACAGTTTATTCTTTAGGTGTTGTTCTATCCGTACGAGGTGTGATATGAGGCTGATGAAATATTTCGCCATAGGCAAGCCGGGGTTTTGGATATTGCATTTGATAGTAATATCGCTGGTTTTATTGTTAGGGGCAAAAATAAAGTTTTAGAAACAATTTGTTCGGATATCGCGGATTGTTACGGATTCCGCAGATAATATCTATGAAGTCTTACAGAGAATACCTGTATTTTAATACAAAGAAGAGGGTTGAATTAATAAATATTACGCCCAGCGTAGAAGAGGCTGTTAAAAAGAGCGGGGTAAAAGAAGGCCTCTGTCTGGTAAGTGCGATGCACATAACATCCAGCGTATTTGTAAACGACCAAGAGGATGGCCTGCATAGTGATTTTTTAAGCTGGCTGGATAAACTCGCGCCTTACAGCCCGGAAAAATACCGTCATAATTTAAGCGGCGAGGATAACGCGGACGCGCATTTAAAAAGAACCGTATTGGGAAGAGAAGCGGTTATGGCTATAACTGAAGGCAGGCTTGATTTTGGCCCCTGGGAGCAGATTTTTTATGGGGAATTTGACGGAAGGCGTAAAAAAAGGGCCTTGGTAAAAATTATTGGAGAATAAATAACATGTCAAAAGAATTAATCATTTTAATATGGACGGCTTTGAGCATAGGGTTTATACATACCGTATTGGGGCCGGATCATTATTTGCCTTTTATCGCGATGTCTAAGGCGAGAAAATGGAGTTTATTTAAAACAGGCCTAATCACATTTTTATGCGGCCTGGGCCATGTATTAAGTTCTGTGGTATTGGGTTTTATCGGCATAGCTTTGGGCATAGCTGTATTCAGGCTTGAGTCTATTGAGTCATTTCGCGGAGATATCGCTGCCTGGTTTCTTTTGATTTTTGGTTTTACTTATTTTATCTGGGGATTACGGGTAGCTCTCCGCAGCAGGCCGCATGTTCATGCGCACGCGCATGATAATGAGAAATCCCATAAACATACCCATAGCCATATCGCGGGAGGGCATGTCCATTTACACGAGGTTTCTCGTGATGCCAAAGGAGCTAATATTACCCCATGGATTCTTTTCACAATTTTTGTATTCGGCCCCTGCGAGCCGCTGATACCGATTCTGATGTACCCTGCCGCTAAGGGCAGTATTATTAGCGTAATAGCAGTAACCGGAGCGTTTGCGGTAACCACTATTTCCACTATGCTCGCGCTGGTGTTTATGTTTTCATACGGATTGTCCTGGCTGAAATTTAATTGGCTTGAAAGATATTCCCATGCCTTGGCAGGGTTGATAATTTTTATCTGCGGAGGAGCGATAAAATTTTTAGGGTTATAATTTTTGCCATGATTATTACCAGCCCCGTTTTTCTCATCAAAAAATCCTGTTCAAATATTTAAATTTATAATATAATAAGATTTTTGAAAGAGCTGGAGTTATCATGAAAGGAAGAGCTATGTTTGATAAAATGAAGCAGTTATTTGAATTACAGGGTAAAATGAAGGCGGTTAAAAAAGAGCTGGAATCTTCAATCGTGGAAGTAGAATCAAATAACGGCCAAATTAAGATAGTAATTAGCGGCGACCAAAAAATCAAATCTCTTGAGATAGCCGATGCGTTGATAGTAAAAGAAAATAAAACCGATCTCTGCCGGGACCTGGCGTCCTGTTTTAATGAGGCGGTAAGAAAATCGCAAAATCTGGCTGCCAGCAAGATGAAGGAAGTTTCCGGAATTAATATACCGGGATTATAAAATAACGCTACTTTAACATGAAACAGGTTATTTTTTTATGTATCGCGGTAATTTTGCTCTCCGGCTGTTTCCGCCATGACAGGGCGCAGGCAATTGCCGTATTAAAAGATTTTAGCGATGAGAAAGGCGCGCAGGAGAAGGCGGCTAAAGCGGAAATAAAAAAATTCAATGCGTTATCAGCGGATGTAAGAGGCGCTAAGCTTTCTTTGGGCTCAAGCGTGGAAGAAATATCTTCTCTATATGGCGCGCCGACTTTAATAAAAGATATCAATGAGCCGCCGGGAAGCAAAATTTTGATTTTTATAGAGCCGTTTAAGTATTTCAGCGGTAAAAGAGTAAGGCTTTATTTTGATAAAAACAATAAGTTGATTAAATATGAATACACCCCGCATTAAGATATGGGTGTTTCGTCGTCTGTGAGTACGCCCCACATTTAGAGGAAATGTGGGTGTTTCACCTTCTGTGAAAGGAGTAGTTATGCCATACGATAAGAATCTTGACAAAGAAGTATTTTCTGAAAGCCTGGATTCCGGAAATACCAAAATAACCGTAAGTTTATTTTCTTACAATAACGCGGAGCCTAAATTACAGATTACCCGCCAGATAAAGAGAGCGTCAGGCGAGTGGATTTTCGCGAAACTTGGCAGGTTGGCGAAGAATGAAGCTGAGTCAATTTTACCGTTAATTCAGAGAGCCTTGGAAAAAATGTAAGCGTGGTAGGATTTATCGAATTTGATGAGCATAATAATGAGCATGCTTTTATATTTTAATTCTTTGGTTGGTTGCCCGCTAAGTTACGGGGTCATTTCCCTCGCCTAAACATCGGGGAAATCTCTTCGATATTTCCCCGATAGGCTTCGGGATAATTCGGCCAAATAACTTATGTCGGCTTCGCCTCCATAAGTTATGGCCTCATTAAATGAAACACCGTATTCCAAAAGAAAGAATTAAGGATTTTTTTGAAGTAGCGCTTGGCCTTACGGAAGAAGAGGCAGCCGTCGAAGCAAAGCGTTGTCTTGAATGTAAGAATCCGGTATGCGTTAAAGGCTGCCCCGTTGCGATAGACATACCGGCGTTTATCTCATTGATTAAGGAATCGAAATTCAAGGAAGCTATTTTAAAGCTGAAAGAAAAAAATTCTCTGCCGGCAGTTTGCGGAAGGGTCTGTCCTCAGGAAAATCAGTGCGAGGCCGCTTGTATTTTAGGCAAAAAGAAAGTACCAGTGAATATTGGAGCGCTTGAGAGGTTCGCCGCAGATTGGGAGCTGAAAGAAGGGGCGCGAGTTAAGGATAATGCATCGCCAGCACAATACTCAATACACAATACTCAATACACAAAGATTGCTGTAGTAGGCAGCGGGCCGGCGGGCTTGACTGCGGCAGGCGCGCTTGCTAAAATGGGTTATGAAGTTACGCTCTTTGAGTCGCTGCATTTAGCAGGGGGTGTGCTCGTCTATGGCATTCCGGAATTCCGCTTACCTAAAAAAATAGTCCAGGATGAAGTAGAGTATATAAAAAGCCTCGGCGTAGAAATAAAAACCAATACGCTTATAGGCAGGACTTTAACAATTAAAGATTTGTTTAAACATGGCTATGGCGCTGTTTTTATCGGTACCGGCGCCGGCCTTCCTCAGTTTTTAGGCATACCCGGTGAAAATCTCGCTGGCGTTTATTCTGCCAATGAATTTTTGACGCGTGTTAATCTTATGAAAGCCTATAAATTTCCCGAATATGCCACGCCGGTAAATATCGGCGCTCATGTTGCGGTGATAGGCGCGGGTAATGTTGCTTTTGATTGCGCGCGATGCGCTATACGCCTTGGAAGCCAAGTGGTGCTTGTTTACCGCCGCGGCGAAAAAGAAATGCCGGCGCGGGCCGAAGAAATTGCTAACGCCAAAGAGGAAGGGCTGGTTTTAAATTTGCTTACCCAGCCGCTTGAGATTTTAGATGACGGTAATGGCGGTGTTTCAGGGCTTGAATGTATAAAGATGCGCCTGGGTGAGCCGGATGCCTCAGGCCGTGCCAAGCCTATCGCGATAGACGGCTCGAATTTTATATTAAAGGTTGATACGGTAATAGTAGCTGTTGGGCAAAGCCCCAATCCTTTATTAACCGGGGCGACACCCGGTCTAAAGATAACTTCTAAGGGTACGATTTACGTTGATGAGCATTTTCAGACATCAATCCCCGGTGTTTTTGCCGGCGGAGATATAATTACCGGAGCCGATACCGTGATAGCCGCGATGGGAGCCGGCCAGCGCGCGGCAGAGGAAATAGATAAATATATAAAAATGCAGAATGTATAATGTAGAATGCAGAATTGAATTTTATATTTTACATTTTAAATTTTACATTCTTGGGAGAAGATATGAAGATAACTATTGATGATATTCGCGATGCTAAAGGTAAACGCAAACTCACCATGCTTACCGCCTATGATTATCCGCTGGCTTCATTAATAGACAGGGCGGGAATAGACATGATTTTGGTGGGAGATTCGGTTGCTAACGTAGTTTTAGGCCTGGATTCCACGACTAAAGTTGGCATGGCTGAAATGCTTCATCACGCCAAAGCAGTGACGCGTGCCGTAAAAAGCGCTTTGGTTATCGGCGACATGCCTTATGAATCATACCAGGTTAACAGGAGCGAGTCGGTTAAAAATGCCAAAAGATTTATTGAAGAGGCTAATTGCGATGTAGTAAAGCTGGAATGGTTTGATGACTGCCTTAAAGTTACGGAAGAAATTATTAAAGCCGGCATATCTGTCATGGGGCATATAGGGCTTACACCGCAGACAGCGCAGCAAATAGGCGGTTTTAAGGTCCAGGGTAAAGATGCCGGTGCTGCCCAGAAATTAATAAACCAGGCTTTGGATTTGGAAAGATTAGGCTGCTTTGCCATTGTGCTGGAATGCGTACCGGACAAGATTGCCGCGATAATTACCGAAAAAATTAAGATTCCGACCATAGGTATCGGCGCGGGTGGAGCCTGTGACGGGCAGGTTTTAGTTGCTCATGATATGCTTGGTTTATTTGAACGGTTTACGCCGAAGTTTGTAAAAAAATACGTTAATTTATCAGAGCATATTCTGAATGGGGTTAAAGCCTATAAACAAGATGTTGAGAATGGCCTATTCCCCGCTAAAGAGCATACTTTCAGCATAAAACAGGAAGAAATCGACAAGTTGAAAAAATAAAAGGGAGGATTAAATTATAGCAAGAGCCGAAATAGTAAAAGAATTTTTAATAAGTACGGAAAATAAGGCCGGCATGCTGGCTGAGATTGTCGATACGTTCAGGGATAATAATATTAATATTAAAGATATCGCGGCATACGGCAAAAATAATGAGGCTAAGTTTATGGTTATCGCCGACAGGGAAAAAGAAGAGCTTGTGTTAAAAGCCTTGAAAGGCAAGGGTTATGTTGCCACGGAAAAAGAAGTGGTTTTGCTTAAGATTATAAATGAAGTTGGGGCTTTATCTGAGGCAGCCGATAAAATAAAATCTTCCGGAGTGGATTTGGAATATATTTACGGCACGACCTGTGATTGTTCTTGTGACTGTCAGCTGGTAATTTCATCAAACGATAATAAAAAAGTCGTGGAGATTTTAAGCAAATAAATTATGCGGCAGCGGCTGGTTTGGCCGGTTTTAAATTTGGCCTGCCCTTGACAAAATAGGATTTACGGTTATTATATAGGTTTTGAAGTTGTCAGATCCAAGGCGAAACAATAATTATGGATTCAAAAAAAATAGATAAAGTGGTTTCTTTGTGCAAGAGGCGCGGTTTTATTTTTCAGTCTTCGGATATTTACGGAGGGCTCGCAAATACGTGGGATTACGGGCCGTATGGCGTAGAGCTTAAGAATAATTTAAAGCGCGCCTGGTGGCAGGCGAATGTTTACGCGCGCGATGATATCTATGGCATGGATGCGGCAATTTTAATGCACCCTAAAGCTTGGGAGGCCTCCGGCCATATCGATAATTTTTTTGACTTAAAAAGCGATTGTAAATCATGCAAGAAGCGTTTAAAATCCGAGGATTTGAAAAATAAAAGCAAATGCCCGGAATGCGGAGGCGAGCTTACCGAAGCACGGCCTTTTAACTTAATGTTCAAAACGCATCAGGGGCCGGTTGAAGATACGGCGAACCTGTTATATCTAAGGCCGGAAACCGCGCAGGGGATGTTTGTTAATTTCGCTAATATTTTGGATTCCCGCCATCCGAAGCTGCCTTTTGGCATTGCGCAAATCGGCAAATCTTTTCGTAATGAGATTACCCCGGGAAATTTCATCTTCCGCACGCGCGAATTTGAACAGATGGAGATAGAGTATTTTGTTAATCCTAATGGCGCCGATAAAAAATTGGAAGAATGGATAGAGAACCGTTTCAATTGGTATATAGCTCTTGGGCTAAATAAGGCAAATTTACGCAAGCGGCCTCACGGCAAAGAAGAGCTTGCGCATTACGCCCTTGCCTGTACCGACATAGAATATAATTTTCCTTTCGGCTGGTCTGAGCTTGAAGGCATAGCCAACAGGTCTGACTTTGACCTGAAGCGCCATGCTGAATACAGCGGTAAAGATTTACGGTATTTTGATGATACGGCGAAAGAAAGATTTTTCCCTTATATAATTGAACCTTCCGGAGGAGTGGATAGGAGCCTTTTGGCGTTTTTAACTGACGCTTATCATGAAGAGGACGTCAGGGGTAAGATACGCGTAGTTTTGAAATTAAGCAGGGAATTGGCTCCGGTAAAAACAGCGGTATTGCCGCTTTTAAAAAACCGGCCCGAGATTATCGAGTTGGCAAGGAGGATAACACAAGGCCTTAAAAAGCATATTGTTTGTATCTATGACGATACAGCCGCTATCGGCAAGCTTTACCGCAGGCAGGATGAGGTGGGGACGCTTTATTGCGTTACCGTGGACGTAGAATCGCTTGAAGATAAACAGGTGACGGTGAGAGAAAGGGATACGATGGAGCAGAAAAGGATAGGAATAGACAGGCTGAAGGAATATCTATTAGAAAAATTAAATAACTAGTTTTTTTGTATTTTGTATGGCGCATAGCGTATTGCGTAATACTCAATACTCAATACTTAATACTTAAGAAGGAGGGTTTTAAAGAAAATGGTAAAGAAATATGTTTACAGTTTTGGCGGAGGAAAAGCAGACGGAAACGGAAGCATGAAAAATCTTTTGGGTGGTAAAGGCGCAAACCTTGCTGAAATGGCAGGCCATAAGGATCTCAAACTTCCTGTTCCTCCCGGTTTTACGATTACTACCGAGGTATGTACTCATTATTATAAAAATAAAAAGAAATATCCTCAGGGGCTTAGCGGACAACTAGATTCGGCCCTTAAAAAAATTGAAAAATTAATGGCTAAGAAATTCGGCGACGCCAATGATCCGCTTTTGGTTTCTGTCAGAAGCGGCGCGAGGGCGTCTATGCCTGGAATGATGGAAACGGTATTAAATGTCGGCCTGACCGAAAAAACTATTCCCGGGCTTATAAAGATGAGTGGGAACGCGCGCTTTGTTTATGATGCTTATAGGCGCTTGATCATGATGTATTCCGACGTAGTAATGGAGAAAGCGGCAGGCATTGAACCAAAAGATGATATGGGTATACGCAAACAGCTTGAGCGTATAATGCATAAGCTTAAGAAGCAGAAAGGTGTAGCCCTGGATACGGACTTAGATGAGAATGACTTAAAACAGCTTTGCCGTGATTTTAAGCTGAAGGTCAAAGAAGTTTTAGGCAAGGAATTTCCCGAAGACCATGTCAAGCAATTATGGGGAGCGATAAACGCGGTATTTTCCTCATGGAACGGCAGGCGGGCAATTTCTTACCGTAGAATAGAAGGTATCCCCGACGAGTGGGGTACGGCGGTTAATGTGCAGACTATGGTTTTTGGCAATATGGGGGAAACTTCCGCTACAGGTGTTGCTTTTACCAGAAATCCCGGAAACGGCGATAATAAGTTTTACGGCGAGTATCTGATTAACGCTCAAGGCGAGGATGTTGTCGCCGGCATTAGGACTCCGGCTCCCATAAATGCGTATTCTACCAGCGAGCATAACAAGGATTTGGCCACTTTAGAAAAAAAGATGCCCAAGATATACAAAGAGCTTTTTGATATACAGAAAAGGCTGGAAAAGCATTATAAAAATATGCAGGATATCGAATTTACCATAGAAACCGGGCGCCTGTTTATGCTTCAGTGCAGAGTAGGAAAACGCAATGGGCCTGCGGCGCTTAAGATGGCTATGGATATGTATAAAGAAAAACTGATCGGTAAAGAAGAGGTTATCAAACGAGTAACCCCCGCGCAGTTAGATGAATTGCTTCACCCTATAATCGACCCTAATGTTGAGAAAGAGAAAAAGCCGTTAACGAAAGGGCTTCCTGCCGGTCCGGGAGGAGCAAGCGGCCAGGTAGTTTTTAGCGCCAACGATGCGGTTGAATGGAAAAAGAGCGGCAAGAAGGTAATCTTGGTTCGCGAGGAAACAAATCCCGAAGACGTTGAGGGCATGCGCGCGGCCGAGGCAATTCTTACAGCCCGCGGCGGCATGACCTCGCACGCGGCACTTGTCGCCCGCGGATGGGGCAAATGCTGTATAGTCGGATGCGGAGCTATGCATGTTGATTATGAAAATAAAACTTTTAGCGTCGATGGAAAGACGTTTAAAGAAGGAGATTGGGTCACTTTAAACGGCACCAAAGGAAATGTTTATGAAGGGCATCTTCCGATGATGGATGCTTCCCAGGAAAACACATTGTTCAATCAGTTTCTGAAACTTTGCGATACCGTGCGCAAACTTAAGATCCGCACTAATGCCGATACGCCGGAAGATTCTATGAAGGCCAGGAATTTCGGGGCAGAAGGCATAGGTTTATTCAGGACAGAGCACATGTTTTATGGGAAAAATTCAGAAGAGCCTTTGTTTAAATTAAGGAAGATGATAATTTCAAAAACTACTGATGAAAGGCGCAAGGCTTTGGGTGAATTATTCACGCATGTCAAGAATGATATAAAGGGCACGCTTAGCGCGATGAACGGTTTCCCTGTAACTATACGTTTACTTGATCCGCCTTTGCATGAGTTTGTGCCTCATCAGAAAGAACAGCTTGAAAGTTTAGCCGGGAGTTTGAATATTTCCATGGAGGAATTGGAAAGCAGGGCTAACTTATTGCGTGAGTCTAACCCTATGATGGGGCATCGCGGCGTACGTTTGGGGGTGACCTATCCGGAAGTTACGGAAATGCAGGTTAGGGCAATCCTTGAGGCGGCAGCCGAGCTTATCAAGGATAAACGCAAAGTTCATCCCGAGATAATGATTCCGGTTGTTTGTTCAGAGCGTGAGCTGGTTGATCAGTTTAAGATAGTCGAGCGCGTACATAAAGAGGTGGCGCGAAAATATAATTTAAAGAATATTCCCCATATGGCGGGAACTATGATAGAGATACCGCGCGCGGCTATTTTAGCGGGAAAAATAGCCGAGGTTGCCGAATTCTTTTCCTTCGGCACCAATGATCTTACCCAGATGGGTTTTGGTTTTTCTCGTGATGATATCGGCGGTTTTATCGGGGAGTACCTGAATAAGAAAATCTTAGATGATGACCCGTTTGCCAGCATTGATCAGGAAGGGATAGGAGAGTTGATTAAAATGGCTATTGAACGCGGCAGAAAAACACGGCGTGATTTAAAGATCGGCATCTGCGGAGAGCACGGAGGAGAGCCGCGTTCCATAGAATTTTGTCATAACGCCGGTATGAATTATGTAAGCTGCTCACCATTCCGTGTGCCTATAGCGAGGCTTGCGGCAGCACAGGCAGCGTTGAAAAGCAAGTAGAGAGTTGCAAGTAGATAGTGAACGGAAATTTAACCTTTTCCCTTGCCTAAACATCGGGTAAATCTCTTCGATATTTACCCCGATAGGCTGCGGGTAGGTTCGCGATTGATAAGATCTAACCTACTCCGAAGCTTAAGGGGGAAATTCTCGGAGAGAATTTACCCCTTGCTTAAGCGAGGAGATAATTCGCGCAAATCTCGCCGTAGGCGGATGCGCTCATTGAATGGACGCTATTAGGGCTTATTTTAAACAATTGCGCAAAATCAAGCTTCTTACTCCAAAAGACGAGGTAGAGCTAAGCCGCCGTATCAAAAAAGGCGATGAGGAAGCGCGCAAGAAAATGATCAGCGCTAATCTGCGTCTGGTGGTGAGCATTGCCAAGCGTTATTCTTATTTAGGCGTGCCTCTTATGGATTTAATTGAAGAGGGCAATGTTGGCCTGATGCGCGCGGTAGAAAAATTCAGCGCGAAGCGCGGATTCAGGTTTTCGACATATGCCGCCTGGTGGATAAGGCAGGCAATTACGCGTTCTGTCTTTGACCAGGCAAAAACTATCCGTATCCCCGTATACATGAATGAGCAGATAAATAAAATCCGCAAGGTTACGGAAAAGCTCTCTCATAAACTAAAACGCATACCTACAAGCGCAGAAATTGGCAAGGCAATGCGTATTTCCGCCAGAAAAGTAGAGCGCGTGAATATGTGGATTAAAAAAATATCTTCACTGGAGGCGCCGGTCGGAGATGAAAAAGAAGGGCAGATGATAGACCTGATTGAGAATGAAAATTCCGTAAGCCCGGATAAGGAATTAAGCCGTTTTATGAACAAAGAGCGGATTAATGATATCCTGGAAGTTATGGAGGCGCGCGAAAAAGAGATACTGGATTTACGTTTTGGGCTTGTAGATGGGACCATTCATACTTTAGCTGAAGTGGCCAAGCATCTTAAGCTTTCCCGCGAGCGCGTGCGCCAGATAGAAGAAAGGGCGTTGAAGAAGCTCCGTAAGTTTATCGAAGACCAGGAAGAGGAGTTAAGATAATATGAAGACATCTCTGCATCATGTATTTGCTTTGGTAGTCAGGCGTTTTGAGGATGCCCTGCATTCTTTTTATGTTTCAGAGGTTATAAAAGGGGCTTCTCTTGCCGCCAGCCGCCTGAAAATAGACTTGCTTGTCCATGTCACCGAAAAGAAGGTTCACGTCGACTGGCTTAATTCCCCGACGCTTAACCTTGAATATGTGGACGGAATTTTATTCGCTGATATCGATTGTGACGTAAAGACGCTTAAGAAGGTGCTGGATAAGAAAATACCCTGCCTGGTGATGAATAATTATTTAAAAGACCCCATAAACTGTATCTCTATTGACAATAAGAATGCCGCGGTTGAGGCAGTGGAATATTTAATAAATCTTGGGCATACAAAAATTGCCACTATCAGTGGAGATTTGAGTACACAGGCAGGCAAAGACAGGCTGGAAGGCTATAAGGTTGCTCTTACGCAAAATAAAATTCCTATCAATTTAAATTATATCCGTACGGGAAATTTTCTGCGCACCCCTGCTCATCAGGCGGCAGAAACACTCCTTTCTCTAACTGACAGGCCTACCGCTATATTTGCCGCCAGCGACATCATGGCGCTTGAAGCGATAAGCGTCGCCGGCAAAAAAAACATAAAAGTCCCTGAACAGTTATCTGTTATCGGTTTTGATGATAATCCTATTCTTTCATATAGCGCGTTAGGGCTTACTACGGTAAGGCAGCCGATAACTGAAATGGGCAGGCTTGCCGTAGAGAATTTGTACCAGATAGTTAATAAAAAGGCAAAACAGGTTCCGATTAAGGTGCTCTTGCCTACGAAGTTAATTAAGAGGGAAAGCTGCAAAGAAGTTAAAAAATAAAAATGGAGAATTTATGGATATAGAACAACTAAAAAATTCTATACGCGCCATACCCGATTTTCCCAAAAAAGGGATTTTATTCAGGGATATAACCACTTTGCTTTCTGATAAGGAGGCGTTTAAAGCGGCTATTGATATGCTCTATGATTACTATAAAGATAAAAAAATAGATTGCGTTGTAGGCATAGAATCACGCGGTTTTATTCTTGGTTCCGTGCTCGCGTATAAATTAGGCTGCGGCTTTGTGCCGGTGAGAAAAAAAAATAAATTGCCTTATAAAACGCACAGCATAACCTACAGCCTGGAATATGGCACTGATACCCTGGAAATCCATGAGGATGCTTTTGCTAAAGGCGCGCGTATTTTAATCGTAGATGATCTTTTGGCAACCGGCGGGACAGTGGCGGCTGTTTGTGATTTAGTCAAAAAAATATCTTCTGATATCGTGGGAATATGTTTCTTGATTGAACTTACTGCTTTATCCGGCCGTGATAAGCTTAAAGGCCTGCCAGTTTTTTCATTAATTAAATTCTAATTTTTCATTTTGCATTTTAATGCGCCTGTAGCTCAGTTGGATAGAGCGTCCGCCTCCTAAGCAGAAGGCCCCCGGTTCGACTCCGGGCAGGCGCATAAATACAGAACTAAGAACTAAGAGTTACGAGCTAAGAGTAAGTGGTTTTGAGGCAGAATTGTGGCAATTGTAAAAAAACCTTGACAAAGCAGGCTTTTCTTGATAAATTTAACACAATATATACGTGCTACAAATGGCTATACCGCCAGAGGTAACTTTAAACATGACGGGAAAGGAGGTGTGGATATTAAAAGTCAAAGTTATCAAACTCCCGGCGATATAACATAAATGGTAATTTCTAGGAAAAAGAACCTAGTTTAATATACTTACTGAATTTTTTAAAACTTTAAGGAGGTAGTAAATGAGTAAAAAACTACTTATGTTCTGCGCGGCAATACTTGCTTTGGCATTAGTAGTGCCTGCATACGCTGAAGTACAGAACGTAAAAGTAAGCGGAGACCTTACCATTAATGCGTTAGATAGGTATAATTTCGCATTGGGTAATACTGATGTTAATTGCGGTGGACATCAGGACGTATTGTATTCCGTTGCCCGTTTAAGAGTAGATGCCGAGTTAACCGACAACGTATCAGTAGTAACAAGGCTCTTAAATGAAAGAATCTGGGGTGAAGAATATTATACAGACAACGATGGGGCTACCCAGATACCGACCGGAAGCGCTATCACATCCAGCATCAGCCTTGATTTGGCATATGCTGTATTAAAAGAGTTCCTTTATTCGCCTTTGACATTGACCTTAGGCCGTCAGGAACTTCATTTCGGAAATGACCTGATCATCGGTGATGTTGACGGCAATAGCATTGCCACACCCGCTTCACCTTTGACAATAACACAGGCTTCTTTAACTGACTTAGGCGACTTAAGCGTGCGTAAATCATTTGACGCTTTGCGCGGCACCTTGAATTACACGGTTGCCGATCAGCCTTTGACGGTTGATATGGTTTATTCCGTAATTGATGAAAATCTTAACAACAGAGATGATGATGTAAGGTTATACGGCGGAAACGCCAATTATCCGGTAAACAATGATATCTTGACCGAGGCTTATTTCTGGACCAGAGAAAGAAGGCCTGATTCAGTAGCAAGTATTACCGGCGCTCTTACTCCTGGACAAAATGAATTAAAGACGGAAAGATTGCATGTTATCGGTACAAGAGGAGTTTATACCGGTATAGATAATCTTACCCTTCAGGGCGAGTGGGCATATCAGTTTGGTAACAAATATATGGATTCCACGCTTTTACCTAACCTGATAACAGCGGCAACGATTTTAAATAATCCTAATGGTTACAGGCTGGAAGATTCGCTTGAAGATGTAAGCGCGTGGGCATTACAGTTAGGCGCTAATTACGCCTTTGAGGATGTCCGTCACCTCCCGGTGCTAGGTATAATTTATACCCATTTATCCGGCGAGAATCCGTATGATTGTTCTGGCGGTATAAGCGAGCCAGATGGTGCTGCTTGGAATGGCTGGGATGCGATGTTTGAAAATCAGGCAACCGGTACAATATGGAATAAACTGCTTGGTTATTCAAACTGCGATCTTATCAATGTAACTGGAAGTGTTAAGCCTGATTTCATTGATGATTTGACAATCTTTGCTAACTGGTACCATATCAGATTGGATCAGCAATTAAGCAACAGCGAAGCCGGTTTGTATATACTTAGCGGAGTCGCGGGCGGCCAGACATTCAAGGTAAGCAGCGATAAGCACGTTGGTGATGAAATAGACGTAAATTTGGTCTATGACTACACAGAAGACGTACAGTTAGGCTTAAACCTTGGATGGTTTACCCCTGGCGATCTGTTTAAAAGCACTGATGGCAATGAAGTAAACATGAAGACAGCCACACAGGCAATCGCCTCTTGCAAAGTTACATTTTAACTTAAGCGGTTGTAAAATAAAACCCCGCAGGCCAAAAGCTTGCGGGGTTTTTTATTGCTTATGAATAAGTAATTTGTTATAATATTTTAGTTAAGCCTAAGTCATTGACAAAAGAGACAGATTTTATTTGACACCATATGTATATATTGTTAAAATATGAAAAATAGAAAGATTTACGACCAGATTGCCGACACTTTTTTAGGAGCAAGAAAAAAAATAGATGTCAAAAGAGATACGCGAAAACAAAAAAAGATTATTGTATTGGCGGTAATAATTATCAGTATATTATTTACCGCCCTTTTTTTAAAGAAATCCGCTCTTTCTAATGGTAGGGACGCTAAGGATGTAAAAGGGGCGGTTTATGTGCTTAGCGAGCGGTATCCGCTGAGATTATCTTATAATTTACAATATCCTTCAAGCGGCATAAAGAATTTTTCATTTTCCCTGCCGCCTGTCGATCTAGGCGCCTATAAATTATTTGCATTACGCATCAAGGGCGATAAGGAAGCGGACTTTACAAAAATAATCAAGATAGAGTTTGAAAATTCGCGGCACGAGAAGGACTCGTTTTACGCCGACGGGATTACTGAAAAGTGGCAGGAATTTTCCGCCGCCTTTGATAAATTAAATAATATCAGCGATTGGTCAGAGATTACAAAGATATCTTTTATTTTTGAAGATTGGAACGTTAGCCGGAAAAAAGGCATTATATATATTGATAATATAAGGTTTAGCGAGTAGAGGAGGTTAAAATATGCGTATAATATCTATCGCGAATCAGAAAGGCGGATGCGGAAAAACTACTACCGCGGTAAATTTATCTGCCGGGCTTGCTTCTTTAGGTTATAAGGTTTTACTTATAGATTTAGACCCTCAGGCGCATGCTTCTCTCGGCTTAGGCGTATCCCGCGAGATTACTATTTATGACGTGCTTTCAAAGCTTACAAAATATAAGGCAACGCTTTCGCAGATAATAGTTCCCATAAATGATAACTTTGATTTGGCTCCTTCCAATATACTTCTCTCAACCCTTGAGCAGGAATTATCCGATGAAATATCCAGGGAGGCGTGCCTTCATGAAGTGCTTTCAAGCTTTAAATCAAATTATGATTTTTGTTTTATAGATTGCCCCCCGAATCTTGGGCTTTTGACGATTAATGCCATCCGGGCGAGTTCCGAGGTAATCATTCCTGCCGAGGCAAGCCGCTTTTCAGTAGAAGGCGTTAAAAAAATAACCGAAATTATCGACCTCATAAAGAACCGGCTGAATCACGCGGTAACCAATAAAGTGTTGGTCACCATGTTTGATTCCCGCCTAAATCATTCATTTGAAGTGCTCAATACAATTAAGAATGTTTTTGCCAAAAACTTATTTGATACGATTGTCCATGTTAATGTAAAGCTTAAAGAGGCTCAATCCAGCGGCCTTCCTGTTATCGCGCACGATAAATATTGCCGCGGCAGTAAGGACTACATCAGCCTTGCCAGAGAACTCACCTTAAATAGCAAGCCGCGGGAACAGGAAAAAGTGACGGAAAAAGCCGTAAAGGCAACATTGGAGAAGAAGATAGAAGAAGAAATGCGAAAATTTATCCCTGTCGCTTTTAACCTGCACGCGCCTGATGCGAAGGAAGTTTATTTAGTGGGCGACTTTAATAACTGGACGAAATCCGATGAAGCGCGCATGATCCGCCAGGGCAACGGCGACGCTAAGTGGTCGATTAATTTACCTTTGGCGCGCGGCGGCTACCGCTATAAATTTATCGTTGATGATAATTGGACGGAAGACCCTTTAAACCCCAAAAAGGCGAGGAATTCTTTCGGAGGAGTGGATTCTTTAATAGAGGTTTCAGATAATAATTAAAATACCGTTTGATTTAATAAATCCCGCATGCTTGGCGCCTTAAATATGCGGGATTTATTTTAACCCATATAAACATGAAAGAAGCGCTTCTTTATAAAAAACTTGAAAATAAAAAAGTCGCTTGTTTTCTCTGCGCGCATCATTGCAACATTGCCTCTGGCGGAGTAGGGGTATGCGGCGTGCGGAAAAATATAAACGGAGAGCTTTTTACTTTTTCCTACGGCAATTTGATATCTGCCAACCTTGATCCTATAGAGAAAAAGCCGCTGTTCCATTTTATGCCCGGTAGTTCATCTTACTCTATCGCTGCCAAGGGATGTAATTTCAGGTGCGGCTTTTGCCAGAACTGGCAGATATCGCAGGACAGGGACATTGACGGCAGGGGCGAATTTAACAAAGAATACTTACCTGAAAATGTCGTTAAGGCGGCTGTTAAAAGCGGCGCGAAAAGCGTTTCATACACATATACGGAACCTACAATCTTTTTTGAATATGCCATGGATATTGCCAAGGCGGCAAATTCCAATGGATTAAAAAATGTTTTTGTGACCAACGGCTATATGACCGCCGATGCTCTAAAGTTGATCAGGCCTTATCTTGATGCCGCCAATATTGATCTAAAATCATTCAGGGATGATTTTTATAAGAAGGTTTGCGCAGGCAGGCTCTTACCGGTATTAGATACTATACGCTTAATGCATGAGCTTGGCATATGGATAGAATTGACTACTTTAGTCATTCCCGGATTAAATGATTCAGAAAAAGAGCTCAGCTCTATTGCCGCTTTTATCGCAAAAGTAGACAAATCCATCCCTTGGCATGTATCGCGTTTTCATCCTGACTACAAATTACAGGATAACCCGCCTACTTCAGTAAAAACCTTGGAAATGGCTAAACAGGCAGGGGAGAAGGCAGGCCTGCGCTATGTTTACATTGGCAATGTAATGCAGGAAGAAAATACTTTTTGTTATAATTGCGGAAAGCTATTAATACGCAGGATTATGTTTAATGTAGGCGAAAACAATATTAAAAATGCCAAATGTTTATATTGCAATTCGCCAATCGATGGTGTATATTAAATACCGTTAACTTTACATTTTAGTCAATGACTCTGATGTAAAGTTATGGATAGGTCAAGCCGGGTAATGACGCATCAAATTCAATAGCTATTATGTCAATATATGAATCGATTATTTTAGGCATCGTGCAGGGGCTGGGTGAATTTTTGCCTATCAGTAGTTCAGGGCATCTTATAATCGTGCCGTATCTTTTTGGGTTTAAGCCGCATAGCTTAAGCTTTGATGTTATGCTGCATTTAGGCACGTTTTTTGCGCTTTTGATATATTTTTTTTCTGATTGGCTGAAGATTTTAAAAGAAGGATATTTGAGCCTAAAAGAAAAGACCATAAACGGGCCGTTGGAACGTAAACTTTTCTGGTATATTTTGCTTGCGACAATTCCCGCGGTAATTATCGGTTTATTATTTGAAGGCTTAGCCGAGAATACGTTTCGCAGCCCTTTACTGGTATCGTTGGTTTTAGCGGGGTTCGGGGTAATTTTTTATTTCGCCCAGAAAAAAAATAAAGGCGTTAAAACTTTAGGCGAAATGAGGCGCGGGGATGCGTTTTTAATCGGCCTGGCCCAAAGCATTGCCATATTGCCTGGAGTTTCGCGTTCGGGAGCGACGATTACGGCAGCGCTCGCCTTAGATTTAAAAAAAGAAGAAGCCGTGCGTTTTTCTTTTTTGCTCTCTATGCCGGTAGTATTTGGTGCCGCGATATTAAAACTGAAAGATATATTCCATGATACGGCGAATATATACTGGTATGTTTTACTTGCCGGCTTTTTAGCCGCACTGGTTACGGGGTTATTATCTATTCATTTTTTGCTGCAATTTATTAAGAGGTTCTCTTTTAATTTATTTATCGTCTATCGGATTATTTTCGGCATGGCTGTTGCCGGAATCTTCATTTTTGGCGCAAGGCTATGAACAATAAAGATAAAAAAAACGTAAAGATTCTGGCTTTATTTTTGCCGGAAATAAAAGAATGCTTAAAGAGCAAGAATTTTATTGAGCTAAAGGGCATATTAGGCAAAATTCCTATTATGGATTTGGTAGAGGGTTGGCATGAGTTTGAAAAGCAGGAAAAGATCCTTATTTTTAAGCTTTTAAGTATTAAGCATGCTATAGAGCTTTTTGAATCGCTGAGGGTCGAACAGCAGTCATTTTTGTTAAGTAATCTTGAAGACGCCAACGTGTCCGAGATATTAAACGAGATGGCCTCTGATGAACGCGCCGACCTTTTTAAAGACCTTCCGGAAAGGGTTTATAAGAAATTTCTGCGCTTAATGCGGAAAAATGAGGCTGCCGATGTTGCCAGGCTTCTTACTTACGAAGAGGGGACTGCCGGGGCCGTGATGACCACAGAGTTTGTGGAGCTTGCTAAAGACATGACGGCAAGAAGCGCGATATTAAAGCTCCAGGATACGCTAAAATTTGACAGCGGCATGGATATTAATTCCGTTTATGTTACCGATGCCGAGCACAGGCTGATCGGCGCCGTTGACCTGCAGGGCCTGATAAAGGCTCCGGCGGATATGCCGGTAAAAGATTTTATGTCCAATATAGACCATTTAAAGGTATACGTGGAGACTTCCGATATTGCCGTTGCCAAAACTTTTAAGAAGTACGATTTGGTAAACGCGCCGGTAATAGATTCTTCCGGCAAGCTTATCGGCGTGATTACAGTTGATGATATAGTTGATTTAATAGAAAAGGAAGCCACGGAAGACTTTGAAAAGATAGCGGCTGTTTTGCCTTTTGAAAAGCCGTACATGGAGGCAAATTTTTTCAAGCTTGTATGGAAAAGGAGCTTTTGGCTTATTGTTTTGGTTGTGGTTGAGTCAATGTCGGCGTTTGTTTTAAAGTTTAACAACCAGGCAATTAATAATATGGTAGCGCTTACCTTTTTTGTTCCCATATTGATAGCCATGGGCGGTAATGCGGGAACACAGTCGGCAACGATGATTATAAGAAGCCTGGCTATCGGCGATCTTGGGGTAAAGGATTTTTTCAAGGTTGTTTTAAGGGAGTCGTTTCTGGGTATTTTTATAGGTGTGACTGTGGCCGTAGTTGGCTCCTTAATTGTTTCTTTTCTTGAGCATGACCCGCTACTGAGCATGGCGGTGGGAATTTCCATGTGTGCCAATATAATACTTGCGGCAACAATCGGCGCGGCTTTGCCCATAATCTTTCGGCGCCTGAAGCTTGACCCTGCCCTTATGAGCGGCCCGCTTATCGCCACATGTGTTGATGTATTCGGCCTGATCATATATTTTAAGGTTGCCGGTTTAATACTCCCCAGTTAATAATGAAAAAACATTTATTTTTATTCTGTATCGGGATGATGCTTTTAGCTTGCGGCTGTGCCGGTGCCGGTTTCTACGGCAGGGAGGGGCGGATTCATTACGGAGCTCAATTCGGCCAGAGCGATTCAAGCATGCAAAACCGTAAAAATATCGCTATAAACTTTGGTATTATATCTGTCGGTATGAGCAAAAAAGAAGTACTTGATAAGCTGGGTGAGCCGGCAAGCACCACGGTAACTAAAGATAATCATTATGTCTGGTATTATAATTCCGTTCCTGCGCTGGATAAATATTCCGAACCGATAAAAGACGTATATATATTTTTTGACGATTATAAGGTAATTAACCCTCCCAGCTCTAATGTCAAGTAAAAACTTAATATTGGAAGACGATAAAATGTGCTTTGCCTGCGGCAGAAATAACGCCATAGGGCTTAAGCTGCGCTTTGAGCTTAAAACTGACAATCTTATTGAGACAGAATTCATACCCCAGAAGGCCTATCAGGGCTTTAAGGATATTGTTCACGGTGGTATAATTTCCCTGATTTTGGATGAGTCCATGCTTAATCTTTTATGGAAAACAGGCAGGCCGGCGGTTACGGCATCTTTGACGGTAGATTTTAAGAGCGCGGCGAAGGTAGGGGAGGGGCTTATTTTTAGTGCCTCAATTGATAAAGAGGATAGGCGTATAATTTATGCCAAGGCTCAGGCGCGCAAGAAAAATGGTGGTGTTCTAATCGCTACAGCTTTTGCTAAATGTTTTGTTATCTACCAATAACGTCATTGCCCGGCTTGACCGGGGGAGGACAATAAACCCGTATTTATTATGAGTATATACCCAAAATAACCTACCGGTTAGTATGGGTATTTACCCGTAAAAAATCCTATGATTAAATCCCGCGGCCGTCCGATAAAACCACGAAAAATCCGGCGCCAGCCAAAGATTATGCATTTTAGCCCCCGGGGGAAGCCCGGCAGGCCGGATGAAATTGAGCTTAAATTTGAGGAATTTGAGGCGGTTAAGCTGATAGATTACATCGGGCTTTCCCAGAAAAAGGCCGCCAGTCTGATGGGTATATCCCAGCAGACATTCAGCCGGGTGTTCCGTAGGGCGCATAAAGCCATAGCAAATGGCCTGATTTTGGGCAAAATAATCAGAATAAGGGGCGGAAACTATGATCTCACCGGCCACGTGCATATTCAGCCGCAAGAGCAAAAACATCTCAAGAGGGCTTCCAGAAGCCGCCAGTCAAGAGCAGTCCGGAAAAAATCCATCTAAAATTCCTTTAAAAACACAATCTTAATAACTTCTCTGAAGCCAGAATAGCCATATCTATTACTTCCTATAATATATCTTATGTTAACTTCAATATGTGGATAATATTGCCATAATTGATTGCGCTATATATAGTTATAGTGAATATGTAATTTCCTGTGGATAAGCAGTTTTTGGTTTACTTGGATTTACCGGGGTTTTTATTGCTTTCCCCCGTCTTGCGTTTGGTGTGTTTTGCTGTTTATATTTTTGGTAGAAGCTTGTGGGCCTATTTGATTAGTTCGGGGTTATTTTCTATGATTTTCAGGAAGGTTTCAACTATTTTGGGGTCAAATTTATTGTTTTCATTTGCCGCGATTTCAGCGATGATTTTCTCAAGCGGCAGTGCCTTGCGGTATGGCCGGTCGGTATGCATGGCGTCAAAGGTGTCTGCCACGGCCAGTATCTTTGCCCCCGACTCGATTTTATTGCCATCCAGGCCGTCAGGATAGCCGCTCCCGTCACATCTCTCATGGTGGTGCCTTACCAGCTTCGCCGCTTCTTTTAAGAAAACCAGGGGTTTTATTATCTCTTCCCCTTTTACCGGGTGTAATTTAATTTGCTCAAATTCTTCCGGAGTCAGGCGCCTTTCGCAAAGAAGAATACTGTCTTTTATGCCGATTTTGCCTATATCGTGCAATAAAGCCGCCCTATGCAGGTCTCGCTTCACGGGCGCGCTGAAATTCATTTCATCGGCTATAGCCATAGCATATTTGGCGACATTTTCTGAGTGCCGCCTTGTGTATTGGTCTCTGGCGTCAAGCGCTAACGCAAGAGCGGTTATAGTTTTCAGGTATTCATTTTGTATGTCTTCATGCAAGAGTATGTTTTTAAAAATAATCGCCGCAACCTTGGCAATATTTACCATAAGCGAAAATTCTTTGTCGCTGAATTCTTTATCCGGTTTTTTATCGCAAATATAGATAATTCCCAGTACCTGGTTTTGAAAAATCAACGGTACGCCTATAAAAGATTTCTTTAGGTACGGTTCTTTATTGATATTTTTTAGAAAGCCTTCTTTTTCCAGGTCGTTTATCATCAGGGGCGCTTTCTGCGCGGCGATAAAGCCAGATATGCCGTCTTTTTTTGACAGGTTAAAATTTATGGTTTCGTCGTTTTTCAGGCCTATGGAATGTTCGATTTCAAAATTTTCGCTTTCATTATTGATAGAAAGTAAAATAACCTTTTCCACGTAGAAGAATTTGTTAATACTTTCTACGATATGTTCCGAGGCTTTTTGGCGCTCAAGAGTTGTCGCTATTTCTTCGTGCAGTTTGAATACGAATTTGGTTTCTTCCTCATGCCATAGTTTATCTTCCAGCTTTATTGCCTTGGGCGGATAATGATCAGGCATCAGGTAATCATTTTGGGTTATTTGGGAGCTGTATTTTTTATAACGGCGGGCAGTTAACTCTGATTCTGCGGTTTTGAGAAGCTTACGGGTTATAATTATTACCCCCGACAGCAAGATTAAAAATAAAGCAATTTTCAGCATAGTTTTTTGCCTCCCCCCTGTTTATATTTTTGCCTTTTTTAGTTTAAAAGAGGAGCCGTTTATCTACTTTTTTTATGTTTTTTTGGATAAATGTGAGCATATGATGCTGGATGCGGCAACAATAAGCAATATAAGCCAGCCGAAGAGAAATAGGGACCATTGGGGGTATCCTTCGTAAGGTGTTGCCATATCTCTTTGTATGGTAGAAATAAGAAGAAAAACAAGCAATATTGGTATAATATATTTTATCAGAATTTCCCACCATTTGCCGATTTTTATGTCTGATACGCTGTTGACATATGCCCTTAGTTTATCTGCCCCGTAAAGCCATCCTACAGCCAGCACTTCCAGCAGCCCCACCGCGACTAATCCGTAATTGGTTATAAAATGGTCAACGATGTCTAAATAGTAGAGCCCGGCAAAAGTAGTAAAGATTATTCCTGAGGCGAAACCGAATACGCAGACATAGAGTGAGACGTCCTGGCGCCTGACATGCGGGAAGCTGTCTGATATTACCGTGGAAGCCGCCTCAACTAAAGAGAAAGCGCTATCAATGCCTAGAGTTATTAGCATAATAAAAAATAATACCGCGAAAAATGGAGCAAACGGAATCAAGGATAATGCTTTTGGAAAAACAATAAATGCTAAAGATGGCCCTGAGGCGGCCAGTTCTGAAATAGCCACCCCATTTTTTAATGACATATATCCCAGGGTAGAAAATACGGCAAATCCCGAAACAATAGATATTGAGGAATTTACCAAAGATGTAACTATCGCGCTTTTGGCAATATCGCTTGATGTGTGCTGGTAGCTCGCGTAAGCAATCATGATTCCGAAAGCAAGGCTTAAAGTGAAAAATATCTGGCTCATTGCCGCAGACCATACTTCAAGGTCTAAAAGAGCGCTAAATTTTGGTTTAATGTAGAAAAGAACGCCTTCCATGGCTCCGGGTAAGGTAATTCCGCGCGCCAGCAGGATCAAGAGTAAAACTACCGGAAGCGGCATGGTGATTAATACCACCTTTCCTACGCTTTTTACCCCCTTCCATACCGAGAAATATATCATCAGCCATACCAAAATAAGAGAAAATAATATAGCCGGGGATATAAAGCCTGTTTTTGCCGCGTTATCCGATAGGTGCAGTATGTTGTTGAAAAAGAAGGTTTTGGTATCTGTTCCCCAGCGCATACTGAAAGAATGTACTAAATATATAATACACCATGCCATAACTACGGCATAATAGCCGCATACTACAAATCCGCTTAATACGCCGCCTAATCCTATCCCTGAAAGTTTATGTTTAATATTTTTGAATGAGCCGACTGCCCCCAACTGCATCTTCTGGCCGATGGCAAATTCCATTATTAATAAAGGTATGCCTAAAACAAAAAGCATGAAAAGATAAGGGATTAAAAATGCGCCTCCTCCGTACTTGCCGGCTAAATAAGGAAATCTCCAGACGTTGCCCAGGCCAACAGCCGAGCCGATAGCCGCAAAAATAAAAATCATTTTCGAAGACCATCTTTCTCTTTTTATCATGGTTGACTCCCTATTGTTTTTACCCACACCTGCCTTTTCCTCGGGCCGTCGTATTCAGCGAGGTATATCCCCTGCCATGTGCCTAAAAGGGGCTTGCCTTCTTCTATGATTAGGTTTATAGAAGAGCCGGTAAGCGTTGTTTTAATGTGCGCGGGCGAATTGCCTTCGGCATGCTTAAATCCTGTTTCGGGAATTATCATCAGGCCTTTGATGATGTCGTTGATTACGGATGGGTCGGCGTTTTCATTAATGGTGATGCCGCAGGTTGTATGGGGTATAAAAATCACGCATATGCCGTTATTAACACGCGAATCGCTGATTATCTTTTCGATTTTCGGCGTTATATCTATGAGCTCTTCTTTTTTTGCTGTAGATACGCTGAACGAAAACATTTTATGTAGGCGGCTCCATTATTTCAATAAGATTTTTTTCAGGGTCGCTTGCGAAATATACAAAATGGCTGCCTCGTTTTATTTTCCTGATTTTTACGCCGGATTTTAAAAGGTATTTAACAAATCGCGCTTTATCCTTTACGAAATATCCCCAGTGGTTTAATCCCCGGAAATTTTTTATTTGTTTTTTAAATTTTATGGAGCGTGCTGAAAATATTTCCAGGCGGATATGGCCCTTAGAAAGCACCGTCATTAAACAGCCGCAATCTATGCCGAATATTTTTTTTATAATATTTTTAGGGATTAAGGATTGTTTTTCTTTTGAGAAGCCGAAAATGTTTTCGTAAAACCTGATCAGCGATAATGGCTTATTGCTGAATATCCCGATATGAGCATAGGCGCAAGTTTTAATTTTTCGGTACATACGTATTATTATTAGTTTATTTCCAGTTTAAGCCCGCGATCTTTGAAGTGATTATAAACTTTACATATGGAAAGGGGGTCTATTTTGGTAAACTGAATGCCTATTTCATAGTACGATTTTTGAGCGCTGTTTTCTCTTTTTTTCACCCAGACAACTTCTCCTTTAGCCGGCAGCACATGTTCACTGCCTCGAAGCATGATATCTATAGCCAGTAATACGCCTTTTTTTATTTTTTTGGCTATGGCTAATTTTAATCCCCCTCCACCTATATTTATCACGGATAGCGCGGTTTTCTTGGGAGAGAAAAAACCGTATTTATACGTTACGCTTATTATGTCATCAAAATTCGCAAGCCGTTTTTGCCGCCTTCGGTTAAACATTCTGGAGCCTCTCTACTTCGCCATAGGGGGCGACGCCCCTTAATGGGATTAATAACTCATTCTCCATAAGCCGCGCTGAGCGGATTGCGCCTCTTTTTGTATAGCGAGAAAATTCTCAGCGTATTTCACATTTGGAGGAATGCTTAATATTTGCGCATACCCCTGTTTTAATATTTCGGCGTTTACGAATGTGCCGTCAGGAAGAAATACATAAGCAAGCAGCCGGCCGTATTTATCCTGTTTCTCCGCGTCAAATTCAAGGCGGACTTTTTTATTGTCTAACAGCTTTTTTGTAAAATCCCGGGCAAGCTTTCCGAATTTTTTTAGAGTTTCTATGTCTAATCTCTTTTCTCTTGCCTGCCTGAATAATTTATCGCTTTCGTGGAATTCCGGGCAATCTATACCTATTAATCTTATCCAGCGGCCGCCCTCTACCTTAACCGTATCTCCGTCAGCCACGTAGGTTATAAGTAAATTATTATAATCGTAACTGCGGCCGAGGGGAATGGAACATTTTCTGCAAGAAACGGATAGGATGACAACGAGGATACATAGAACTAAAGGAAGAAACTTCCATTTCTTGTTATCTTTTTTAACCATGCCCCTTTAAATTCCGGATTCTATATTCTAAATTTTATATTTCCCATTATACATTAGGTTTTATATTTAGTCCAGCGAATCTCTCAAGGCCCCCTGCTTCTTGTATCCAGCCGCGTGATAACCCTAATTTTACCATAACATCTTTTGCTTTTTGGTATTCTTCGCGCGTTATGCGGCGGTTTAGCTCGGGGAATTCGCCTGCCCGGTAGGATGGGAAGTATTGGCTCATCAGGGAGATATGGCATTGTGCGGACAGCTCATTTTTTATAAAGGAAAGTATTTTTTCTGTTTCTGCTATTTTATTCGGCAGTACGAGATGCCTGATAATCAGGCCTCTTTCAATTATGCCGTCCCGATTAATTATGGCCTCTTTTGTCTGCCTAAGCATTTCTTTTACAGCGCTTTGGTTGAAAAAAACGTATTGCCGGGCATTGGAGTATGCGGCTGCCGTATCGTCTTCTCCATAACGCATATCGGCCAGGTATATGTCAACTACGCCGTCAAGAAGTTTAAGCGCTTGAGGCAATTCATAACCGCTTGTATTATAGACGATTGGTATTTTAAGGCCGTCTCCGGCAGCGATGACAAGGGCGTTTAATATATTGGCTAATACATGAGTGGGGCTCACCAGATTAATGTTGTGGGCGCCTGCTTTTTGTAATTCAAGCATAAATTCGGCAAGTTCGCTATCCTCAACCTCCCTTCCCTCCCCTTGTTGTGATAACTTGTAGTTTTGGCAATATAGGCAACTCAGGTTGCAGTGAGTAAAAAATATCGTACCTGAACCGCGTGTGCCTGAAATGGGCGGCTCCTCTCCTTGGTGCAGAAAATAGCTGGAAACAACCGATTTTTTACCGGTTTTACAAGCCCCTTTTTCGTTCTCAAGGCGCTTGACAGAGCATTTCTTCGGGCACAAAGAGCATGATTCCATAATTTTCATTGCCTTGGCCGCCCGTTTTTCTAATTCACCGGTTTTATATAAATTTCGATATGAAGGGTATTCTTTCATTTTTCTACGCGTTCTATTTCCGCTTTTACATTATTTATTCTTTCATCTATCGCCGGATGAGATTCTAGAAATGCTATATGATAATTGAGCGCCTTTTGGTCTTCTTCTTTTAGTTTTTTAAAGAAGCTGATCATTGCCGCGGGCTTAAAGCCGGCTTTGTATGCGTATTTTACTGCCAGCCGGTCAGATAAGCGTTCGTCTTCCCTGCTGTAACCAAGAGAAATCAGCCCGAAAACAGTATTTACTGCCCGGGATGTTTCTATGTTTGTCGCTTTATTTAAGGCGATACTCATTATGAGCTGATAGCCGATAGTTACCTGCAGTTTCTTTACGGCATGTTTGGCGGCAATATGGCCTACTTCATGCGCGATGACACAGGCGAGTTCATCATCATCCGCCTTGTCCATCAGGCCGGAATTTACGTAAACAAACCCTCCGGGCAGGGAGAAAGCATTCAGCGTTTTATCTTTTACTACTTTAAAAACGTATACCAGGTCTTGGCGGTCGGATACAGCGGCGATTTTTTTACCTATTTTCTTAAGCCGCTTGTTTTGAATTATATCTCCAGATATAGGGTATTCCAGCTCTGCCTGCCTGGATATTGATTTTCCAAGAGACACCTCCGAGGAGGTGCTTATAAAAATAAATTCTTTTTTTTCCGTGGCAGGATTGTATATTGTGGCACAGCCGCATATAAATAAAATTAAAAATGAAAAATTAAAAATGAAAAATGAAAATTTCCTAAGCATCCCTTTGTTCCATAAATATGCCGCGGATTTGGTTAAAAATGCTTATGTAATCTTTAGTTTGGTAATCCGGATATGCCCATGGATACGGTTTAAAAGAGCCGTTGGAAAACGACAAGGTAACCTCAGCATATATTCCGTTTTTTAAATATAGACGGTGGGAATAGTCTTTGGTAGTGGCAAGGACGAGCTTGGCGTCATTAATATATCCCGGGTCTAAATTTATGCCTCGCCGGCCGGCCTTTGAAAATTTCGACTCCAGGCCGTTTGTTATCTGTTTGATTTTTGCTATTTTATCAGGGGGGATCAGCTTTTTGAAGCTGAAAAAGATACGCTTAAGGCCGGCTCCCATCTCTTTTTCATAATACTTAGTATAGCTAAAGTCAAGCGCCCGGCTTTCAAAATCAATATCTCCGAATTTGGCTCGCAGATTTTTTTTAATAATTTTACTGAGGGCCGGCTCTTTATATATTATACCAGTAAAAAGTTTGACCTTTTTTGGCGCGGCCGCTTTTGCCATCTATACAGTCAGCAGATTCTCTACGTATTTGGTTATTTTTTCTTTTTCTGAATCAGCTATATCATTAAAATATATCGCGATGTTATACTTATCGTTTTTTTCTTCTGTGCGCACTACCACCCCGCGGCATTTAATTTTTAGCTCTCTGTTTTTATCTTTAATGACCATGATTATGCCGAGCTTGGTCATAGGCGCGATATATTTTTTTACCTCGCAGTAAGCTCCGCTGCGCGAAATATTTTGCGTGGATGCGGCAATATCAAAATCTTCAGTTTTAATATTTATAGGCAGTGCGGTATTGACGCGCGGGCTGGTCCTGCGTTCGGCGAAGTTATTATTGAGCTTCATTTTGCTCCTTGTCCGCGTTCTGCTTGTCTAAAAAGGCTTTGTAGCATTTTTTGGCGCAGTAGTATTTGCCGTTTCTGTAGTAGGTTTTTTTTCTTCGTAAAGGTTTATTGCATGACAAGCAATTAGTCTGTTGTTCGGGTTTTGTTTCTGTCTCAGGCATACATTTCCTCTCTTTTTGGTTGTTTATTTAATTAAACATAATAAAATTAGTACAAAAAAACACCTGCCTTAAAAACAGGTAGGTGTGCTTTTATATATAAAAAAATCAATGCTTTAAAGCGTAACTTACCAGTTCAGAGACGTTTTGTCTGTCGTCCGGATTTATTTCAAAAAATTTCAAACCTGATAGGTATTGTTCCGAGTGTTCTATTCTGTTTGACCAGGCGACTTTGGTTTTGGCGTTAATTATTCTTTCCGAAGTAAGTTTTACTTCTATGCTTATATCTGTGTTTGGCGGGATAAATTTATTCGTCAAAATTTTCAATCCGCCTACGCTGATGTCTCTGGTTACCGTATAAAAAGGAATCAGTTCATTCCTTAGCTGGTATTTAACCGGAATGCTGTAGTTAAATCTGGGGAATCTGCGTTTATTGGGAATTGGTATCATTAGCACCTTCGGTTTTGATAATTTCCCCGGTTCTAGAAAAAGTATAGCATGATTTTTCTTAAAAGTCAATACGCGGGCTTGGTTAGGTAGTATACTCAATTGTGTGTAAATTAGCTTTAGACACCCCCGCGGTGGCCGAAGGTCTCCGCGGGGGGTGGCGAAGCTGGTTATTGACAAAGTAATAAAAAGGCGTATCTTTCTGTTTGGAAACA